>Ga0209712_10000698_pt1 | contig 29165 bp, 25 predicted proteins | sample ArcOceMetagenome_FD_187443 | JGI IMG/M metagenome (GOLD analysis project Ga0209712, IMG submission 187443) | Marine eukaryotic phytoplankton communities from Arctic Ocean - Arctic Ocean - Greenland ARC118M Metagenome (SPAdes) (version 2) | ecosystem: Environmental > Aquatic > Marine > Oceanic...
CGTCTAGTCCAATTGAGTCTTTGGCAATCTTTGCAAACTAATAATAACGTTGAAGTGATCTGTCCTGCCTCACCAAAAACGTTTCGCCATGTTGGTCCGATTACGCATATCGAGCTTGATAATGGGGCATCCATTACGGCGCGGTTGGTGGTAGGGGCAGATGGTGCTCAGTCAAAGGTAAGGCAAGCCTTTGGCATAGGGGTTAATCGTGGTCAATATCAGCAGGCCTGTTTAGTTGCCTCGGTGAACACGCAGTTGGGGCAGCAAGACATCACTTGGCAACGGTTTGTGAGTACCGGGCCACAAGCATTTTTACCTTTACTCGGACAGCATGGTTCAGTAGTTTGGTATCATCAAGCCGATAAGGCCCGAGCATTAGCTAACTTATCACATGAGCATTTGGCCGATGAAATTATGGCGCAATTTCCGCGCCAGTTAGGGTTCATTGAGGTCACAGCAAAGGCTTCCTTCGGCTTACAAAAACAACATGCCCAAAGTTATTGTGCCAAGGGTATGGTGTTAATTGGTGATGCCGCTCATGTGATTAACCCGTTAGCTGGGCAAGGCGTTAATTTGGGCTTTCAAGATGTGGCTAGTTTGGCCAATGTATTGACCCAAGCTCGCAGTAATGGCGAAGATTGGGCCACACAGAGGGTGTTAATGCGTTATCAAAAGCAGCGTAAATTGGCTAATAGCCTCATGTTACATAGCATGGATGCGTTCCATCATGGTTTCAGCAATACCAACATAAAGACTAAGTGGCTGCGCAATTTGGCCCTATCATCGGCCAAAATACCGCTTATTAAGAAACAGGTTATTCGCTATGCTATGGGAATTTGAGGCAATATTTAATGTTTCTTTTACAGAACACTTTTCTAGCAACGGGTTTCAAATTATACTCATAGCATCGCACTCCAGTGCCCACTTGTAGCGCTGGTGAATTTTGACCCTATCGTTTTAGTGAGCTATATGACAGACTACAAAGACAAAGTGTATTGCGCCCTGATTGTTGACGATGACGAGATTAATTTAGAAATACTGTGTGACTACTTAGAGGCTGCAGGTCTGGCAGTAATGACGGTGCCAGATGGCGAATCTGCGATCCAGGTCGTTGATAGTGATCGCTATCAGTTTGATGTTATGTTTCTAGATTGGATGCTCCCCGGTATCAGCGGCCTAGATGTTCTCAACCATGTGCGCGCCAGTGCTAGAAATCTTGATTTGCCCATTATTATGCAGACCGCTAGAGCTAGTGATGCAGAACGCAGAAGCGGGCTCGAGGCTGGGGCTAATTACTATTTGAGTAAACCCTTCGATGAAAGTGCACTATTATTAGCCTTACAAATAACGCTGCCAGAAGTATCGTTTGACTAGCTGCTATCAACCCACCATGGCCTTATAAGTGCGTTAACTTTCTGGTCTTATTATTGCACCATTGGTTGATGATGGTGTATATCGACTCTATTAATTGGTAAAAATATGTCTGTAGCACCAACATCACACTCTTCATTTAAGTTTTTGCGCCAGCAATCGGTTGACTCGTTAAATATCAATGTACAACAATATGAGCACCTTGCCACTGGTGCCTTACACATCCATTTGGCTAGCGAACAGACCGAAAATGTTTTTTTAGTGGCTTTAAAAACTATGCCTCAAGACTCCTCAGGTGTGGCCCATGTGTTGGAACACACTGCCCTTTGTGGCAGTGAAAAGTTTCCGGTAAGGGACCCTTTTTTCATGATGATAAGGCGTTCTTTAAATACCTTTATGAATGCCTTTACTAGCAGTGATTGGACTGCATACCCATTTGCTAGCCAAAATAAAAAGGACTTCAATAACCTGCTAGAAGTGTATCTGGATGCTGTGTTTTTTGCCCGCCTAGACCCCTTGGACTTTGCTCAAGAAGGTCACCGTGTGGAATTCACCGATGACGATGAAGGTCGCCAAGTGCTGGCTTACAAGGGCGTCGTATTTAATGAAATGAAAGGTGCCATGAGTTCGCCAGTCAGTCAGCTATGGCAAACCTTAACCAAGTACCTATTTCCCAGTACCACCTATCACTTTAACAGTGGTGGTGAACCATCGGATATTCCTGATTTATCCCATGAGCAGTTATTAGCTTTTTATAAGCGTCATTATCACCCCTCTAATGCTATTTTTATGACTAGTGGCGATATCACTGCTGCTGCCCACCAAGAGGCTTTTGAAAAGCATGCATTAAATCGTTTTTCAGCCCAGAAAATAGACCTCTTTGTTGCTGATGAAAAACGTTATTATAGTCCCTTAAAAGTTCAAGAAAGTTACCCAGCTGAAGCCAATGACAAACAAGCTAAAAGTCACCTAGTATTGGGCTGGTTACTTGGCCATAGCACTGACCTAACACAATTAATGCGAGCTAATCTTCTGGCGCGGGTATTACTTGATCACAGTGCGTCACCTTTGCGTAAAGAACTTGAAACCTGCGGTATAGGCACTGGGCCTTCTCCACTATGTGGCTTAGAGGACTCGAATAAAGAAATGACCTTTGTCTGCGGCCTCGAAGGGGCGGCTGTTAGCGACGCAGATGGCTTTGAAGCCGTGGTCCTCAACTGCCTTCAAAAAGTGGTTGATGAGGGTGTGGCTCAAAGCGAAATTGAAGCGGCTTTACACCAGCTTGAACTGGGCCAACGTGAAATTGGTGGCGACGGGTATCCGTTTGGTATGCAGCTCATATTGAGTGCGCTACCGGCTGCCATTCATGGTGGAGATGCTTTAGCTAGCCTCAATCTAGATCCAGCATTAGTGCAATTGGCTGAGGACATTAAAGATCGCAATTTCATTCCTGCTTTAATCCAAGAGCTGCTGTTAACTAATAGCCATCAAGTGCGCCTTACCCTAGCGCCTGATGAACACATGTCACAGCGCAAGGATGAAGCAGAAAAGCAACGTTTAAGTGACATGCTTAAAGCCATGAGCGAAGAGCAACGTCAAGTGGTGGTGGATGATACTGCAGCTTTGTTAGAACGTCAGTCGAGAGAAGATGACGCTAGCATTCTGCCCGAGGTGACTCGCGAGGACATTCCGGCCACCCAGTTTATTGCCGCACCCACGGAGTCTAATAAAGACTTAGGCTGGGAATTCTATGGTGCAGGAACCAATGGTTTGGTGTATCACCAGCTCGTTATTGATTGGCCAAAGGTGGATGCAGATAGCTTGCCTTACCTTAATTTACTGGCCCAGTTAATGACAGAATTAGGTATTGGTGAACGTGATTACTTAGCTGTTCAAGCCCAGCAAGCTGCTGTTTGCGGTAGTTTGTCAGCTTATTTATCTTATCGTGGCCAAGCCACAGATGCTGACCAATTAAATGCCTACTTTGTGCTCAGCACCAAAGGCTTGGTGAGTCAGCAAACCGCCATTGTCGATTTATTAAAGCAAACCTTGTTGGACGTTCGTTTTGACGAACAGCAGCGCATTAAAGAACTAGTAGGTCAGTTGCGATCGCGACGTCAGCAGAGTGTAGGTCAGTCTGGCCATAGCTTTGCTTTAGGCGCAGCGAGCCGTAATATGAGTGCAGGCGCCAACCTGCAACACCATGTGAGTGGCTTACAAGGTGTGGTTTGGCTACAGCAACTTGATGATAGTTTGCAGGATGAACAATGCCTTACAGACCTGTGCAATAAGTTAGCTGAGCTTCAAAAACAGCTTTGCAAACAGTCTGTGCAGCTGGCTAGCGTGGGTGAAGTACAGCAACAAAAGCATATTGAGACCACTTTCACTGGTGCTTTTGCGCAACAAGTGGGTGTGTTAAACGGCAGTTTGCAGTGGACTTATGACAAGGCACACACTCAAGCAAACTATCAGCCAGTGCAGCAGTTATGGACCACCAACACGCAAGTAAACTATTGCGCTAGATCTTTTCCAACCGTATCTAGTGCGCACCCTGATGCGGCTTCTCTGGTTGTTCTTGGAGAGGTACTGCGCAATGGGTATTTGCACCGTGCCGTGCGTGAGCAAGGCGGAGCATATGGTGGTGGTGCAGGACAAGATAATAACAATGCTTGTTTCCGCTTCTACTCGTACCGTGACCCTCGCAGTGAAGACACGTTCGCTGACTTTAGTGCTTCAGTAGACTGGGTGCTTTCGAGTCAATTGTCGCAGCAGCACCTAGAAGAAGCTGTGCTAGGGGTTATTGGTAGCCTTGATAAACCCGGCTCACCTGCCGGTGAGGCCTTGCAGTCTTATCAAAACCAACTGCATGGCCGTAATGCTGATATTCGTCAGGCGTTTAGGCTAGCTATCTTGTCGGTTACCCTTGATTCAATGCAACATGTGGCGGCACTTTATCTAAAGGGTACCCAGCCTTCAGAGGCCGTTGTGGCTCCAGCCGAGTTAAGCGAACATGCTTATTTTAAAGAGTTTGACGTTTATAGCGTTTAATTTAAGCCAAAATTTTTGAAAAGTTAACCAATTAATCAGTTTTTTGACAGAAAACATTTTATAGCTATAATGGCATCAGATGTTACTTTAAGTGCTGGAGTATTATGCTCGATAAGTCTAATAATAATGTGCAATCGATGCTCTTACAGGTCAAAAATATAAGTAAAAAATTTGGTGATTTTTACGCTAATGACACACTCAACTTAGCCATCGAAAGTGGTAAGGTGCATGCTTTACTAGGCGAAAATGGAGCGGGTAAGTCGACGTTAGTGAAAATGATGTATGGTGCTTTGCAACCGACCTCAGGCACTATTTATTGGCAAGGCCTGCCAGTCTCAATCGCCAGTCCAGCCCATGCAAGAGAACTAGGGATTGGAATGGTATTCCAACATTTTTCTTTGTTTGAAGCGCTCACTGTGGCGGAAAATATTAGCCTTGCGCTGCCTGTACATCTGAGGCAGGGTGATTTAAGCCAACGTATAGCCGACCTGTCACAAGATTATGGTCTGCCTCTTAACCCCGCTGCTCTGGTAGCTGACCTTTCAGTGGGTGAACGTCAGCGTATCGAAATTGTGCGTTGCTTGTTGCAACAACCCAAACTCCTGATTATGGATGAGCCTACAGCGGTACTGACGCCCCAAGAGGCAAAAGCGCTATTTTCAACCTTACGTCGTCTGGTAGAGGAGGGCTGTGCGGTGCTCTACATTTCTCACCGCTTGGAAGAGGTCAAACAAATATGCCACGACGCCACTATTCTACGTCATGGTAAACTGGTTGCAGAAGTGGACCCTCAAGTAGAAACCGCTGCTACCTTAGCCCAATTAATGGTGGGTGCAAGTGTGCATCAGGTGACTCGTGACACTAACGATCAAGTCGGTGAGGTATTATTGGCATTGTCTCATCTTTATCAGGCCACATCTGCGCCTTTTGGTATTGACCTTGTGGACGTTAATTTACAGGTGAGAAGTGGCCAAATTCTGGCGATTGCAGGCGTTGCAGGTAATGGTCAAGGTGAGTTGTTTAGCGTCATCTCTGGGGAACAAAGTAATGCCAATGGCGAGTTTATTTCATTGTTAGGACAAACCAGTGATGGGCTTAATATTAATCAGCGGCGCTGTTTGGGTGCTGCTTTTGTTCCTGAGGAACGCATGGGGCATGGGGCCGTAGAACACCTAAGTTTAACGGATAACATTCTACTTTCTCGTCACGCCTGCAACGACACAGCATCTTCATTAGATCGGGGGTGGTTGGGTATAGACCGTGACCAGTTGGCGCAACTAAATAACGCTATAGGCATTGATTACGACGTCCGTAAGTCTAGCCCAGATGCTACTGCAGGTTCATTGTCTGGGGGTAATCTACAGAAGTTTGTTGTCGGTCGAGAACTTAACCGCAAACCTAAAGTGTTGGTGATTAACCAACCCACATGGGGAGTGGATGCTGGAGCAGCAGCGCTCATTCGCCAAGCTGTCATCGACTTATCACGCCAAGGCAGTGCTATTTTGATCATCAGTCAAGACCTCGATGAGATCTTTGAGTTGGCTGATACTATTGCGGTGATGTCGCGAGGGCAATTGTCGCCAACCTATGCCGCCGCTGACCTTTCTCGGGAAAAAATTGGGTTAATGATGGCGGGCTCCCATGAACAGTCTAACCAAGGTTCTGGAGCTTAACATGCAGTTAATTTTAGAAAAACGCGCCCAGGCTTCTCGTTTGATGAATTTATGGTCTCCTGTATTAGCCATTTTACTGACTGTGGTGATGGGGGGGCTGATTTTTGCAGCTATGGGTAAACCGCCCTTGACCGCCTTGTATCTATATTTTATAGATCCCCTCACCAGTTGGTGGTCGGTTGAGGAAGTTTTAGTTAAAGCAGGACCTTTAGTATTAATAGGTGTCGGTTTAGCGGTTTGTTTTAAGGCCAATGTTTGGAATATTGGAGCTGAAGGCCAACTAACAGCTGGCGCGCTTATGGGTGCAATTGTGCCTATATTGTGGGGTGAGTGGCAGTCGCCATTGGCCCTTATAGCGATGCTCTTTCTAGGCGCACTAGGCGGTGCGTTATTTGCCTTTATTCCAGCGTGGTTAAAGACTCGTTTTGGAGTTAATGAAATTCTCACTAGTTTGATGTTGGTGTATATTGCTCAATTACTATTAGACTGGATGGTGCGAGGACCATGGAAGGATCCTCAAGGTTATAACTTTCCAAAATCCGTAGGGTTTGAAGGTTGGCATCTTTTACCTATGTGGGGTGATGGACGCATGCATCTGGGTTTAGTGGTGTCTTTGGTAGCTGCATTATTCCTGTTTTGGATTATGCGTCACACCCTTAAAGGGTTTGAAATTAATGTGGTTGGTAGTGCGCCTAAAGCCGGCGCATTTGCAGGTTTTTCACAGAAAAAAATGGTGTGGTTCTGTTTTGCACTTTCTGGCGGTCTTGCTGGCTTAGCAGGATTAATCGAAGTTGCAGGCCCTGTAGGCCAACTACAACCGCATATTTCCCCTAACTATGGCTTTACTGCCATAATTGTGGCTTTTTTGGGACGTTTAAATCCCATTGGCGTGATCTTTGCTGGTCTTTTGCTGGCGGTTAGCTATATCGGTGGTGAAGGGGTACAAATCGAATTAGGTATTTCTGACAAAACCACTCAAGTGTTTCAAGGTATGTTGTTATTTTTTATTTTGATGTGCGATACGTTAATTCTCTATCGGCTTAAATGGATCAGTGCTAAATCCAGCCAACCCACAACAGGTGATGCATCATGAGTCCATACGAAGCAATACTGCTTACTATTATTACGGCGTCTACGCCCTTGTTGTTAGCTGCCATTGGTGAATTGGTTGTTGAACGCTCAGGCGTACTTAACCTGGGTATAGAGGGCATGATGGTAATGGGAGCCGTGTGTGGTTTTGCAGCTGCGCATATGACAGGGTCACCTTGGCTAGGTGTGCTGGCAGCCACCTTTGCAGGTATTGCTACCGCCTTATTATTTGGCTTGCTGACGCAAACGTTAATGACCAATCAAGTGGCAACGGGTTTATCAATTACCTTATTGGGCTTAGGTCTTTCAGGTTTGATTGGCAACTCATTTGTTGGTCTGCCTGGAGTTAAGTTAACCCATGTGTTCATTCCTTGGTTATCAGATTTGCCTTATGTAGGTCGTTTAGTATTTGGCCAAGACCCACTGGTTTATATTTCCATCGTGTTAACTGCAGGTGTGGCTTATGGCTTGAACCACACGCGTGCTGGCTTAATTATTCGTGCGGTTGGACAAAATCATCACTCTGCTCACGCTTTAGGTTATCGGGTCATTGCCGTACGCTACGCTTGCATCGCTTTTGGTGGCGCTACTTCTGGGCTTGCTGGTGCCTACTTGTCGTTGGTTTATACCCCACAATGGATAGAAAACATGACTGCTGGTCGGGGCTGGATTGCCTTGGCATTGGTGGTATTCTCTACGTGGATGCCAGGTAGGTTGGCTGCTGGAGCTTATTTGTTTGGTGGCGTATGGATTTTGGGACTCTATGCTCAAGGTATGGGTGTAGGTATACCTTCGCAGTTGTTATCTTCACTGCCGTACGTGGCGACTATTTTGGCGTTGATTATTATTTCAACTAATCGGCGTTTATCTGTGATCAATACCCCAGCCTCTTTAGGGCAGGGTTTTGTACCCGATCGTTAAGCCTTGCTTAAGGTCAATATTGTTGTAACATTTTAATAATAGATCATCATTGATGAGGAGAATGTTTTATGAATAAGTTGCTCAAAGGTGCAGCTGGCATTGCGCTGGTATCAGCACTGTCCATTTCTGCGATTGCCGCTGATAAACTCAAGGTTGGCTTTATTTACATTGGTCCCCCAGGAGACCATGGATGGACCTATCAACATGATCAAGGGCGTCTTGCTGTTGATGCCCATTTTGGTGATCAGGTAGAAACTGTTTTTGTTGAAAACGTGCCTGAAGGACCCGATGCCGAACGCACAATTACGCGCTTAGCACGCCAAGGGGCTGGCTTAATTTTCACCACTTCATTTGGTTACATGGACCCCACCTTAAATGTTGCGGCTAAGTTTCCAGATGTTAAGTTTGAACATGCCACTGGTTACCAAAGAACGGATAACGTTTCTACCTATGGTGCGCGTTTTTATGAAGGCCGTTATGTGATCGGTCAGATTGCTGCTAAGACGTCTAAATCTGGTGTGGCTGGCTACATTGGGTCCTTCCCTATTCCAGAAGTGGTGCGTGGTATTAACGCCTTCTTACTGGGTGCACAAACAGTTAACCCAGACTTTAAACTTAAAGTGGTATGGGTGAACTCATGGTTTGACCCTGGCCGTGAAGCTGATGCTGCTAAAGTATTGATTAGCCAAGGTGCCGATATCATTACTCAACACACAGACTCAACAGCCGCAGTACAAGTGGCAGAAGAGCAGGGTGTTAATGCTTTTGGTCAGGCATCTGACATGGCTGCGTTTGCACCTAACGCTTTGCTGACCTCTATTATTGATAACTGGGCTGACTATTATATTGCTCGCACACAAGCAGTAATGGATGGTTCTTGGGTGAGTACTGATACCTTTGGTGGTATGGATGCCAACATGGTTGAAATGGGCCCCTACATCAATATGCCAGCTGATGTGAAAGCCATGGCAGAAGCCACAGCCGCAGCCATTAAAGCGGGCGAGCTGCATCCCTTCGCTGGACCTGTTTATAAGCAGGATGGTTCATTAGCCGCAGCTGAAGGCGAGATCGTTGATCTTGGCAGTTTGCTGGGAATGGATTGGTATGTGCAGGGTGTTGACGACCAACTTTAAGCTTAATGCTTGATAAGCATTGGAGCTAGCTGCATGCTATCTAACTGTAAAAAACCCGCTTGAAGCGGGTTTTTTTAGGTCTATTTCTTAAGTTTTGTAACGTTTACAAAAAGGCTTAATCGCTGGCCTGGTTGAAGGTACTTTTTAAGAGCACGATTCCATTTTTTAATGTCCTTAACGGTGACACTAAAGCGCTGGGCGATGGCAGACAGGTTGTCGCCAGAGCGCACTTTATAAGTGACTTTTTTAACCACCCTACGTTTCGGTTGAGCCAGTTTGTTAGTGCTGCTGCGTGGCCATATGCTGAGCTTGTCGCCTATCTGTAGTACAGATCTAGTGCGGAGCTTATTCCAGCTAGCAATCTGTTTAATGCTGATTTTATACTTTTTAGCGATCTTCCACAGGCTATCACCACTTTTAACCGTGTGTTCAATGCGTTGGCTGGCTTGGTTCTGAGTGATCTGCTGTTGTCTGTTAATAACCCGCTGCGCAGCACTTAGGGTATAAGCCGCCGCATCCTTACTAGCAATAGGAATCATCAGGGTTTTACCCGTTCTAATCATATTGCTCTTGATATTGTTGATGGTACGGATTAAATCAACACTCACATGAAAACGGTTAGCTATTTTTCCTAAGCTATCACCTGCGACTATTTTATACCTTTCCCAAGTCACTCTTTTACTGGGCGGAAGCTCTAAAAGGCTGGCTTTAAAGCGGTCAATGTGAGCGATAGGAATAAGCAGGCGGTGAGGGCCTTGAGGGTCTGTTGCCCACTGATTAAATGCTGGGTTTAGGCGGTACATTTCATCGGTGGTGATGTTGGCCATTTCGGCGGCTTGAGCCAAATCGATCTGGGAGCCAACGTCGATAGACTCAAAGTAGACTTCATCATCGATACTATACAAGGTATCAGTGCCTGCCCGTTCTGCCACAACACGCGCAACGGCCAATAACTTGGGCACATAATTCATGGTCTCCCGAGGGAGCTTTAAGGACCAAAAGTCAGTGGGCTTACCGGCCTTTTTATTGCGTTTAATGGCCTTCATTACTGTGCCTTGGCCACCATTGTATGAGGCAATGGCAAGTAACCAGTCACCGTCAAACATTTTATGTAATTGTAGTAAGTATGCATGGGCGGCATTAGTGGAGGCTATGATATCTCTGCGTTCGTCAATCCACCAGTTTTGTTTTAGGCCAAATCCACGACCTGTAGCAGGAATAAATTGCCAAGCGCCCGAGGCCCGTCCTGAAGAATAGGCAAAGGGGTCAAAACCGCTTTCAATAATGGGTAGTAGGGCAATTTCAGCCGGTATCGACTGATCTAAAGTGGCATGGAGAATGAAGTGGTAATAACGACTGGCTCGAGTGGTGACTCGGTGCATGAGTTCTGGATGTTTGTTGTACCAATTATACTGTTGGTCAATACGAGCGTTGTCAATACGGTCTAAGCCATAGTTTGCTACGGTCATTTGCCAAAGGTCAAGTTCTGGCGCGGGTTCTGGAATGGCTACAGTGATACTGGGTGCAGTCACAGGTTTGGGTTTTTGTTTGACTTTTTGCTGCGCCTCTGCAAGTAATTCTGCAGCGGCTAACGTGCTCGCATCTGAGTCGAGTTCAGACCAGCCCAAATGATTGTCATTGGCAATGTCTTTGGCGATATCTTGAGCAGACTGAAACCCATTGGTTTTTGAATTATAAGCCACTAAAACAGCTGCTGGATTTTCTGTGGCGGTTTCTACTAGGTCATTATTATCAGCTTCAGCAACATCAGTAACGTCAGCAACAACAATATCAGCAACTACTGCGGTGTTTAATGTATTGGTCGGGTCAGAACTGGATGATTTAGGTTGTAACTGAGTCGTTTGGCAGGCGCTTAGAAGCAACACTGCGGTCATCAAAAAGACAGCCTTAAGCGAGCGTTGAGCAGTTAGATGTAAATAAAATTTTGTCAAAGCAATAGTCACAATTTAAATATGTAGAGGTCGACGATTTTAGCAGGCTAGGTGCGTAGGTCAATGTCTAAACCTAAGACTGGCGGAGTTCTGTAGTTTTTTGTCGTTAATAACCCTAAAAACTGTTCTTCCACTCCCTAAGGGCTGCAAAAACTTCATCTGCACTGGCTAACACTTGGCCTTTATAGCGCTCGGCGCTGGCAATAACAGCCTTATCATGGGTGCGAACAAAAGGATTAATGGCTGATTCTTGAAGCAAACGCGTAGGCAATGTCACTTCATTTTGTTCACGAATCTCTTGGCACATCTGCTGGGCTAATTTCAATGACTCGTTATTACCATCAACTGCCATGGCAAATTTTAAGTTGGCTAAGCTATATTCATGGGTTGGATAGGCCTTGGTCATCGCTGGCAGAGCCATGAGTTTACTCAGCGAATGGTGCATCTGTGGCGCAGTGCCTTCAAACACTCGACCGCAGCCAGCCAAAAACAAAGTGTCTCCACAAAATAACAGGCCTTGTTGCTCATTATAATAGGCTATGTGGTCTAGGGTGTGGCCAGGAATTTCTATGATGGTGAAGTGAGCACCTAACACATCGACGTCATCGCCTTCTTTAACACTGTGGGTAAGCCCTCGATAAGGGCTATTATTTGGCCCATGGACCGCTAAATCCCCAAAATGATCGACAAGGGCGGCAATTCCACCTGTGTGATCCGCATGATGATGGGTTACCAATATCGCCACCAGCTTTTTTTGTATTTTTAAAGCATGCTCAATAACCACCTGAGCGTCTCCGGGATCAACCACCATAAAAACGTCAGACTGTGGCTCCTCGATACACCAAATATAGTTATCCTCAAAGGCGGGTAATGGCGTTATGACTAGGTTTGAAGCTGTGGTGTGCATGGTATGGTCTTTTTAAAGCTGAATTTCTATGAGTTAGAGTAGCTGCGCTAGTTAAATTACGCAAGCAAGCCTTGTGAGAATGACTTATTATGCAGCATGACTGAACAGACTCACCTACAATCTTATCAATTTGAAGAACAACAGTTCGCGACTTGGTTAGCCACTAAAAAAGGGGCCTCATTTATGGCTCAAGAACAGCAACAATTGGCATTATTAATGCCCCGTGCGTTTGGGCACTATAGCGTTTATGTGGGTGTTAATGCCAAACTAAGTTCTGCTTTAGTAAGCCCCATAAAAAATGCCATGGCCTTAACCGCAAACCCCTTACTGGGTGCTGATGCGGTAATGGACCCACAACAGTTGCCATTAGCGAGTCAAGCCATAGATTTGGTGGTTCTTCAGCACGTATTGGATATGAGCGACAACCCTCACCAAACCCTTCGAGAAGCTGCACGGGTTATTAATTCCGGTGGTCGTGTCGTCATTACTGGATTTAATCCTTATAGCCTTTGGGGCTTTTGGCGTCACCTTAGGTTAAAGCGAGGCGTCCCTTGGCGGGCCAACTTTATTGCCCAGGGTCGGCTTAAAGACTGGCTTACATTGCTTAGCTTTGGTGACTTTGATATTAAGCCTGTATATGATTGCTCGCCCGCTAAATGGAAGACCAAGCCTTGGCTGTCGTGTTTTGTAAACCCTTTGGGCGCAGGCTATGTCTTATCAGCGGTTAAACAAGAAACTCGGGTGCATTTACTCAAAACGCATTGGCGCAATAGGATGATTAAGCCAAGCTTTGGTTTGGCTGGAGCCACACGTCAACCTAGCCCTAATAAACAACCTTTGGAGACCAGTTGATTGACTAGAGATCACATTGAATTATTTACCGATGGTGCCTGCAAAGGTAACCCAGGCCCCGGTGGATGGGGCGTTTTAATGCGTTTTAAAGAGCAAGAAAAACGCTTATATGGTGGGGAACCATTGACCACCAATAATCGCATGGAGCTAATGGCGGCCATTAAGGGGTTAGAGGCCTTAACGCGGCCATGTAAGGTCGATTTAACCACTGACTCTCAGTATGTGCGCAAAGGCATTACCGAATGGATTTTTAATTGGCGCAAAAATAACTGGCGTACGGCAGCTAAAAAACCGGTCAAAAATGCAGACCTCTGGCAAATGTTAGATCTTGCTGTGCAAGGGCATGAAGTAGAGTGGCATTGGGTTAAGGGGCATAGCGGTCATGCCGAAAACGAAATTGCTGATGATCTCGCCAACCTAGGCGCAGCGCAACAGACTGCATAACTTCTACAGGACTATATTGTGCGTTTAATAGTATTAGATACAGAAACAACAGGATTAGAACCCAAGCAGGGGCACCGACTGATTGAGGTGGGTGCCTTGGAAATGGTGAATAGGCGCCTCACTGGCAAAAGTTTTCATGAATACGTTCATCCCGAGCGAGATATACCCATGGAAGCCCAAGCTGTGCATGGCATTACTGAGGAGTTCCTGCAAGACAAACCATTATTTTCGGCCATCGCAGATGACTTTATTGAGTTTATTCGAGGTGCTGAGTTAATTATTCACAATGCCCCATTTGACCTTGGATTCTTAGACAATGAATTAGCCCTTGTGGCTAAAAAGGTGGGTCGTCGTTTTCCAAAAATTGCAGATATTTGCACCATTACCGATTCCTTAAAACTGGCCCGACAAAAACACCCAGGGCAGAAGAACAATCTAGACGCACTTTGTCGTCGATACGGCATTAATAATGGGCACCGACAATTACATGGGGCGTTATTAGATTCTGAGATTTTAGCCGACGTCTACCTCGGCATGACGGGTGGACAAACTGATTTGATGTTAGCGGCACAAGCCCCCTCTGCTAGGGAAGGAGTCTCTACAGACAGCAGTAAAACAATGAGTTTAGCTGCCTATAATCTGCCTGTAATTGGGGCCACTGATGAAGAACTTAAAGCTCATCACGCTAAACTTGAAACAGTGGCTAAGGCCTCTGGTCATGAATCTCTGTGGTGACAGTTGCAGTCAAGGTCTGGGTCTGGACTAGGCAGTTATGTACCCATTTTGAATAATTGGCTTAAGCGTGTGCCTAGCATGACGTCGCCTTCTGCCTGCAAACGGCCTCCCATAAATGCAGCCATACCATCTAATTCGCCGGTCACTATTTCCGTCAGTGTTGCGGCATCCATCGACATGGTGATCTCAGGGTCTTCATGATTACCTATTGCGGCAGCGCACTTGGCCTCGTCGATGGTGATATAGAAATCCTCATCATCTGTAATACAAAATTGGAATGTTGCTTGTAAATCTTCAGCTTCGTCTGCGATAAAAGCTGACTGCATTTGTTGCATAATTTGGGCGACTTCCATGTGGAAATTCCTTATGGTTAATTTTCATGGCTGATTTTATAAGTTTTTTTAAATAAAATCAAACGCCCGTTTGAATTGCTGCTTTGGTTAATGTTTAGTTGTGGTTTTATCGCCGACTAGACTAGAATAGGCCGCTATTGCTTAGTGTAACTAAGAACCACATTTGGAGATTTTAGTGTTAGATTTTTTGTACGACTATGGACTGTTTTTAGCGAAAGTCATTAATTTTTGTGTGGCCGCTATTGTGGTCATTGGATTTTTGGTGATGGCAGGACAAAACCGACGACAACATAGCAAGGCCGGGCACATTGAGGTTCGTAACCTAAATGAAGAGTTGGAAGACATGACCGATACTCTGGATCATGCCATGATGGACAAGTTTCAATTTAAACAGTTACGTAAGGCTCAGGAAAAGGCCGATAAACTCCAAACTAAACAAGACAAGGCTGAAGCAAAAAAACAGGCCAAACTAATTAAGGCTGAAGGTTCGGCAGCAGCTAGCGAAGACGAAGCGATGCCAGCTGCTAAAAAACGCACCTTTGTTATCGATTTTGATGGTGACGTTAAGGCCAGTGCTGTTGAGTTCTTGCGCCATGAGATCACTGCCATCATTTCGGTGGCTAAAGTCACCGATGAAATCATTATGCGCCTCGATTCAAGTGGCGGTATGGTGCATACCTATGGTTTGGCAGCATCACAATTAGGCCGTATTAACAGCGCCAATATTCCCCTAACCATATGCGTAGACGAGGTCGCTGCGAGTGGTGGCTATATGATGGCCTGTATGGCCAATCACATTACCGCTGCACCTTTCGCTTTAGTGGGTTCTATCGGCGTAGTAGCAGAAGTTCCTAACGTCCACAGGTTGCTTAAAAAACACTCTATTGATGTTGAGGTTTTGACCGCTGGTGAACATAAGCGCAGCCTTACTATAATGGGTGAAAATACTCGCAAAGGGCGTGATAAGTTTGTTGAAGACTTGCAGCAAACCCATGGTTTATTTAAAGCTTGGGTTAAGCAACAGCGGCCGCAACTCGATCTTGATCAAGTGGCTAACGGAGACGTTTGGTACGGTCAGCAAGCTATAGATATGGGCCTTGTTGATGCCGTTGGTACCTCTGATGAGGTATTACAAGAAGCGGTAAAACAAAGCGATGTATTGCTCATAGAGTACGTGGCTAAAAAAACCATAGGAGAGAAGTTTGGCATTGCAGCTGCCGCTAGCTTAACCTTATTCGGTAGCCGCATGTGGTCAAAAGTACGACGTCAGTCAATCACTCACTAATCTCTAAAGGAGCGATACCATGCAGCCTTTTTCAAGTCTCTGTAAGCCATTGTCACCGGTTTTTTTAACGCCAAACACTATGCCAGTGCGCATTGGTTTAGTAGTCTTGGCGACTGATATGGTGCTTGAAGTGGAATGGCGTGAGCTCTTTTCTGGGTTGCCAATCGAAATTCTAGTAGCGCGTATCGCCTGTGCAGCTGAAGTGACGCCAACTGCTTTATTAACCATGGCACAACAAATAGGTGAATGTGCCAGTTTAATCTTGCCTGACGTGACCCTAGATGCAATGGCCTATGGGTGTACGTCTGGCACTCTAGTCATTGGTGAACAAAAGGTACATGAATTACTTCAGCAAGGGCATTCTCAGCAAATTACGAGTAATCCATTTAGTGCCATTAAGGCGGCATTAGCCTACATTAACGCCAAAAATATAGTGGTATTGTCGCCCTATTTAGGCTCAGTCAATGAGCCATTTTATCAAGCACTCTCCAATGTGGGTTACCATGTGATGGCTTGGGGTAGTCTAGACTTAACCCTTGATCGTGATATTGGTTCTATGAACCCTGAACATTTGCCCATTTTAATCGAGCAGTTATTTGATGGGCTTGAACAAACCCCTGACGCTGTGTTTATTTCGTGCACTAACTTTAAAGCATTAGCTAAGTTAGATGAGTTAGAACAACGTTATGGCTGTTATTTTATATCAAGTAATCAAGTTATGGCTTGGCATCTTTTACATCAGCTTAATATGACCCTACCCGAGGCTAACACTGGACGTTTGCTGAATTCTTGGTAGAGGTGTGTTGGGTGGGTTATGGTGGCTAGCTATAGGTCACCACTATAGGTATCCGTTATAGGTTACCATTATAGGCAACCAAAGTGTGGCAGTGATCACTGTGCTTGGAGTACCGCCGCCAGTTAATATTTTGTTAGATCTAGGCAACTTGAAGCAAGTCTTATCACTAAAAACATCCATGCTTCGGTTGTCAAAGCCCGTATTGAGCTCCAACCACCGTTCCCCAGTTGCAGTCACACTTCTCTAATTCTAGCCATTACTTGTTAATTCTCTGTACCAGCGATTGATACGAGTTCATAGGGCATGCTCTTGGGGACATGATGATTGATGTGTCTGCGCAATAGTCTGTTGCTTTCAGCGTCGTCTATTGCGCCTTTGGCGTGTACAATAAAGGTCACTTATTGCCACCAAGGATTGGACTGCTTTGCGCTCTCTCACCCAATTAGCTGATTTTCGTCAACCATTGCTGGCGGCGCAAGATGCAGGCCATCGTTTAATGTTGGTGTTGGCTATGGATGAGGAAAAAGGCATGGGGCTAGCTCAACAACTGAGTCATTTAAGTCGCTCGTGTTTATGGGTCGATGTATTAAAGCAGCATCAAACGTTGGTCATTGACCATCAATACATCAGTGCGACCCAAGCTAGTCAACATTTAGGCACGTCTCATCAGTCTCTAGTCTACAATGCCCATAGAGGCTTTAACGCCAGTAGTTTATGCGCGGTTAGTGGCACCCTTAGAGGGGGTGGCGTATTAATTTTATTGACCCCTCCCAAGTCTCAATGGCATGCTAACTTTGATACGCAGCTAAAAGCCTATGGGCAATCAGCAAACCATGCCCATTCGTACTTTATCCAATGGTGGCAGCAACAGTGGCAACATCATGCTGCGGTGTATGTGTTAGACGAGCTATTGCATGAAGCCCAGTCTCAAGCCGAGTCTCAAGCCCAGTCTCAAGTAAACCACCCCAACTGGACGCCGGTACCTCAACTACCGAACCTTTCCCAGCTGCTGCAAGCAACGGAAGCGCAACAACACATAGTTAACCAATTAGTCACAGCGTATCATCAGCAATCAAACGTGGTTTTCACTCTTGACGCACCACGGGGTCGGGGAAAATCTGCCTGTTTGGGATGGTTGATTAAAGCCATTGCCGAGAATGCCCAACATGGGCCAGTGGTGGTCACCGCCCCTAGCAAGAAAGCCCTTGGAACCATGCTGCATACGGCTACTGCATCATCGATCAACTTTTACGCTTTAGATGCACTGTTAAATTCAACGCCACAAGCTGGCATGTTGATTGTTGATGAAGCGGCGTCTATCCCTTTGTCACAACTTATTAAACTGATTAATCATTATCCATTAGTGGTTTTATCCTCCACCCAAGACGGTTACGAGGGCAGCGGTCAAGGTTATCGTTTGAAACTACCTCAGATGATTAACACCCTAGGTAAAAATAGTAAGGCAATGACGCTCAATGAACCTATGCGCTGGCAGGCCAATGATCCCTTGGAAGAGTTTATTCGCAGTAGTTTTTTGTGTGATGTGCACATCCCCGAACCAGCTCTTGAGCGCATGCCAGATGCGCAAGAACCGCTTACTTATAGTCTCCTAACGGGAGCAAGTCTAGCCAAAAACCATGATTTACTTAGGCAGGTGTACCCGTTACTCAGGCTAGCCCATTATCAAACGACGCCCCAAGACTTGCGGCTATTATTAGATCACCCACAACACAAAATTCATTTGTGCTTTAGGGATGATGTGCTTGTGGGTATAGCATGGGTTGCACAAGAGGGCGGTTTAAAGCCATGTTTAGCCCAGCAAATTGGCTTGGGCGAGCGTCGTATTCAAGGCCATTTGTTGGCCCAGATATTGGCCCAGCAAGCAGGTTTTCCCATTGCTTGTGAACTGATTAGTTGGCGTGTTCAGCGCCTTGTCGTGTCTCCATTACTGCAGGGCCAAGGCATTGGTTCATCGCTAGTGCAGCATGTTTACGGTTTAGCAAAGGCTACACAGGTAGATTTTGTCGGCGCAAGCTTTTCTGCGAGCACCGATAGCCTGCGCTTTTGGCAGCGTAACCATTTTCAACCTGCATGGCTGGGTTTACGTGCAGATACGGCAACAGGCCTTAATAGTGTGCAGGTGATGCAAGCTATTAGCTTAGAGGCTAAACAATTAGCCCAACGCTTAAGTTGTCATTTGCGAGATTATTTAGCCTTTGGTCAACACCTATGGTTTGCTGCAGTAGATGCGCAGACTTGGCAACATCTAGCGGCGGCAGCCCCCTCAGCTACAGCTACAATGCTCGATTTCCAACAACAGCAACGTTTACTGAGTCTGCTGGCAAAAGGACATGCAGGGTTTAGCGGTCCATTGTATTTATTGTATCAACAATTGCATGATCAGAAGCACCAGCAAATGGTGATTTATGCAGCGCAACATAATACCCACAGGGGTTTACAGCGAGGTGTCAGGCAACTGGCATTGTCATTGATCACATCAACTGATGAACAATGATGCGCAGCACATTGTGTATAAACTGGGTATACTCTAATCATTGTCAATCTGTCTGATCTATTCATGAGCACAGTTAAACTTACCCAATATAGCCACGGTGCCGGTTGTGGTTGTAAAATTTCCCCCCAAGTACTGGATACCATGCTGCAATCGCAGTTGCCAAAATTCTCTCACCCCAATTTAATTGTGGGTAACGAAACGCGAGACGATGCAGCCGTTTTTGATTTAGGTGATGGCACAGGCATTATCAGTACCACAGATTTTTTTATGCCAATCGTGGATGATCCCTTTGATTTTGGCCGGGTAGCGGCCACTAACGCCATTAGTGATGTCTATGCTATGGGAGGGCTACCACTGATGGCTATTGCCATCTTAGGCTGGCCTGTGGATAAATTGGCTCCAGAAATAGCCGCGATGGTCATCGATGGGGCCCGTTCTGTGTGTGCTAGTGCAAATATCTGCCTTGCAGGGGGGCATAGTATAGATGCACCAGAACCGATCTTTGGCTTAGCGGTGACCGGAAGAGTGGCATTAGCGCATTTGCAACGCAATGACCAAGCTCAAGCGGGTGATCGGATTATGCTCACCAAACCCTTAGGTGTAGGCATCTTAACTACGGCTGAAAAGCGCGGCATGTTGCGGCCCAAAGACGTTAATTTAGCGCGTGATAACATGATAAAGCTCAATGACTTAGGGGCTAAGTTGGCGCCTTTAGAAGGGGTGCATGCTATGACGGATGTGACGGGTTTTGGGCTCATGGGGCATCTATTAGAAGTTTGCGAGGGTAGTCAATTACAGGCCTATGTTGAATTTGACAAAATCCCCTTATTAACGGACTTACAATATTACCTAGACCAAGGTTGTGTACCAGGCGGGAGTGGCAGGAATTTTGATAGCTATGGCCATAAACTGGGCTCCATGAGTGCAGACCAGCTCAATATTCTTTGTGATCCGCAAACCAGTGGTGGCCTATTGGTTGCAGTGGCCCAAGATCAAGTTGCTGAGGCTGAACAAATGTGTCGTAGTGCCGAGCAAGAGTGTGTGTGGATTGGACACTTATCAGCTCCAGAGGCAAGCCAAGAACACTGGATTGAGGTGGTTTAGAGTGCCACTTAAAACCCTCATATCACAGATGCCTAATCCTATTAAAGCAGCTCAATTTGATGATTTATTATTGCATCAACGCCCAATGTTTGATGTGCGTGCACCGATAGAGTTTGACAAGGGGGCGTTTCCAAACGTCGTCAACCTGCCCTTAATGAACGACGACGAACGCCAACAAGTCGGGACCTGTTACAAACTCAAAGGCCAAGAAGCAGCCATGGCCTTAGGTCAGCAATTAGTCAATGGTGAGACCAAGGCTAAACGCGTTGAAAAGTGGCAAGCGTTTGCCACTGATCATCCAGATGCGGTGTTATTTTGTTTTCGTGGTGGGCTGCGTTCTCAAATAAGCCAGCAATGGTTGGCAGAGGCTGGTATCGCCATTCCGTTTGTGGAGGGAGGTTATAAGGCCCTTCGTACGCATTTGATAGAGCGTTTAGATGACCTAGTGGATCAACTGCCTGCGTTTGTCCTTAGCGGTCGCACTGGCACAGGTAAGACTGAGATTTTACCGCAGTTTGAACGCACCATCGATTTAGAGGGCATCGCCAAACACCGTGGCTCCAGTTTTGGTAAATACATTGAAGATCAACCCAGCCAAATTAACTTTGAGAACAATTTAGCCATTGCCCTAATACAGTTAAGGCACACTAATCTTGATGCTGTAGTTTACGAAGACGAAAGCCGCCTAGTGGGTTGTCGCCTACTGCCACTAAGTCTTCAAGCTAAACTAAAAAATTCGCCTATAATGGTATTAAAGGACGACTTTGACGCTCGGGTTGAGCGAATTTTTGGAGAGTACGTCGGGAAGGCGGTTAACGCATGGGAACAAGAGCTTGTGGACCCAAGAGAGGCCTTTTTAGCCTTTGGTGACAGCCTGTTACAGAGCCTACACCGGATCCGAAAGCGTTTGGGCAGTGAAGCCCATGCGCACCTTGTTAAGTTGCTTGAAAAAGCCTTAGAGCAGCAATCTAAGTACGACAATCTGCTGCACCATAAACATTGGATTGCCTATTTACTCATTCATTATTACGACCCTATGTATGACTATCAATTGTCTCTTAAACAGGACCGAGTAGTAATGCAGGGTACTTCAAGTGAATTGGTGACTTGGTATAAAACTAACCACTAGTTACCCCATTAATAAACTGTAAGGACATCAATATCATGAAATCTAGAGCCGCTGTTGCCTTAGCCAAGGGCCAACCATTAACCATAGCAGACATCGATGTAGAAGGCCCCAAAGCCGGTGAGGTGCTGGTGCGTATGGTGGCAACAGGGGTTTGTCATACGGATGCTTTTACCCTATCTGGCAACGACCCTGAAGGTATCTTTCCTGCGGTATTAGGCCACGAAGGAGGTGGGGTCGTTGAAGAAATAGGTGCAGGCGTGACTCATTTAGCGGTTGGCGATCATGTGATCCCGTTGTATACGCCTGAATGTGGTCAGTGTAAATTTTGTTTATCGGGTAAAACTAACCTTTGCCAAGCCATCCGTGGCACTCAAGGCCAAGGCTTAATGCCAGATGGTAGTAGCCGTTTTTCCCTAGACGGTAAAACTTTGTTTCATTACATGGGTACCTCTACATTTTCTGAATACACAGTAGTGCCTGAAATTGCTTTAGCCAAGGTTAACAAAGCAGCGCCATTAGATAAGGTGTGTTTGTTAGGTTGCGGCATTACTACAGGTATTGGGGCCGTGCTTAATACTGCCAAAGTACAAGCTGGAGATTCTGTGGCTATCTTTGGCATGGGTGGTATTGGCTTAAGTGCAGTGCAAGGTGCAGTAATGGCCGGGGCCAGTCGTATCATCGTTATAGATATTAACGAGGATAAGTTTGAAATGGCAAAAATGTTGGGCGCCACAGATTGCATTAATCCTAAAAACTACTCAGATCCTATTCAAGATGTGATTGTCGATTTAACAGACGGTGGTGTAGACTTCTCCTTTGAATGCATTGGCAATGTCGATGTGATGCGTTCAGCTTTAGAATGTTGCCATAAGGGATGGGGCGAGTCTGTTATTATTGGTGTGGCGGGTGCAGGCCAAGAAATTACCACTCGACCCTTTCAGTTAGTGACGGGGCGGGTCTGGCGCGGCACGGCGTTTGGTGGTGTTAAAGGACGCAGCCAATTGCCCGATTATGTAGAGCGTTACATGGCCGGTGAGATAAAAATTGATCCCATGGTCACTCATACTATGGGCCTAGATGACATCAATAAAGCCTTTGACCTAATGCACAGTGGCGAAAGCATCCGTTCGGTTATCATTTTTTAGGAACTACTGGTATGTCTTTAACTCAACTTTCAGAAGTCAAAGTAAGTGGTGGACGCTTGTTGCGGGTGGAGCACCTGTCTAGTGTATGCCAAGGCACAATGACCTTTGCCATCTTTTTACCACCACAAGCACAGATGGGGCCACAAACAGCTAAGGTGCCTGCCTTGTATTGGCTGTCAGGGCTTACTTGTAATGACGAGAACTTCAGCCAAAAAGCAGGTGCCTTTGCCGTCGCCGCCGAATTGGGCATGGCGATTATTATGCCCGACACCAGCCCTCGTAGGGCTGGTGTCGAAGGCGAAGACCAGGCCTATGACTTAGGTATAGGCGCAGGCTTTTACGTTAACGCTACCCAAGCACCCTGGTCAACAGCCTACAATATGTACAGCTATGTGACTGATGAACTGCCAAGCCTCATTCAAAGCCATTATGCGGTGAATGAGAGGGCGTCTATTAGTGGCCATTCGATGGGCGGTCATGGGGCCTTGATCTGTGCCCTAAAAAATCCAGGTAAGTACGCATCAGTGTCGGCTTTTGCACCCATTACATCACCCTCACAATGCGCATGGGGCCAAAAGGGATTTACTGCCTATTTGGGTAGTGATGAGTCCAGTTGGGGTGCATGGGATGCTAATCAATTGGTACAAACAAACCATGCAGCAGGGCTCGCTCCGCAAGCCTTGTTGATTGATCAAGGCACCAGTGATCCGTTTTATGCAGACCAACTCAAACCCAGTGTATTTAATACTACCTGTGCCAACATAACATACCCACTAGACTATCGGGAGCGTGAAGGTTACGACCACAGCTATTATTACATTAGCAGTTTTATCAACGAGCACCTGCGCTATCATGCAGTATATCTTGGCTTAAAGGCATAAATAATGACATCAACAAAACGTCACAGTCGACATGGGCACATGGCTAGGGTCTCCAAGTTAGCGCTGGGAGATAAGGCCTTACCCGTGCGCTTTATGTACAAAACCATACCAGAGCATAGCAATGATACGGGCTGGCGCTTGTTTACTGGTTATGAAACGGCGGAATTTTTAGCAGAATTTTCTAATCTAGAACCTTTTCCATTAGCGCCTATGTGTGAAGCTGATTCAAGTTTAGATGCGCTACTAGACCAAAACGCAGGTAGCGTCTGGGAACGACCCCCAGAACAAGCATGGCAGCAAGTGCACGACTTCGAAATTCCGGTGGAAGAAGTCGATGTTGCAGTTAGTTAATGCTGCTTAATAGCCAGCAATTTAATGCCAGTGGTCGCTATCCTTTGGTGGTATTACATGGTTTATTTGGGGCTCAAGATAACTGGCGCAGTCAAGCATTAGCCTGGGCCCTTGATCGTCGAGTGATTACTTTGGACTTGCGGAATCATGGTCTATCTGCGCATCATTCTTTCATGGATTATGCTGCCATGGCTGCGGACGTGTGCCATACTTTAGATGAGTTAAAGTTAGAAGAAGTCGACTTACTAGGCCATTCTATGGGTGGTAAAGTGGCCATGCAGTTGGCCTTGAATCAACCACAACGTCTGCGCAGTTTGTTGGTCGCTGATATTGCACCAGTGGCTTACGAAGCCCATCACCAGACCATTTTGGCAGGCCTCAAAAGCATTGATCTAGCCACCTTAAAGTCGCGCCAACAGGCCTTAGAGCAGCTGCTTCAGTTCGAACCTGATGTGAGAGTGTGTCAATTTTTACTCAAAAGTCTCTATAGAGACGCCACCGGTGCCTTTGCTTTACGCTATAATCTTCAAGCCATTGCAGAACACTATCCAGCAATCAGCGCTGCACCTGCAGCGCTGATTGGAGTATCGAGCTATGTGGGTCCAACACTTGTGATTAAGGGCGCCAATTCGAATTTTATACTGCCACAGCATAAAGCCACTTTCGATACTATACTGCCCCACACCCAGCTAAAGATTATGGCTGGCTGCGGTCATTGGTTGCATGCAGAGAAGCCAGAGCTATTTTGCCGGTTGGTGTCACGCTTTTTGGATCAACTGCCTTAGTATATGCGCATTTTATTGCTCTCAGCTTACGATGCCCAAAGCCATAAATATTGGCGGCAAGGCCTAGTCGCGCAGTTCCCAGAGCATGATTGGACCCAGCTAGTCTTGCCAGGCCGCTATTTTAGTTGGCGCATTCGTGGAAACAGTATGCAATGGGCTTTAGGCGAAAGAGCCACTTTAGACCAGCCTTATGATCTAGTGATCGCTACATCCATGGTGGACTTAGCCTCCCTAAAAGGCTTTGTGCCTAACCTGGCCAAGATACCGTCGATGCTTTACTTTCACGAAAATCAATTTATTTACCCACCTAGTCAGGCCAATAAAAACCATCATTTAGACCCTAAGATGGTGACCTTATATGCCGCTATCGCAGCTGATAAGTTGGTGTTTAACAGCCTATATAACCAGCAAAGTTTTATCGCTGGGGTGAGACAATTGCTCAATCAATTACCAGAAAAGTTGCCCCTAGACCTAGCCCATTTGTTAAGCAATAAAAGTCTGGTGTTGCCAGTACCTCTGCAACCGTTAAGCGCCATAAATATAGCCCACCCTGAGACTAAAGATGGCCTTACCTTATGGCCTAAAAGAGAGCACACTTCGTCTTTACGATTGATTTGGGCCGCACGCTGGGAATACGATAAAGGTCCACAACAACTACAGGCTATATTGCGGCAATTAAACAGTAGGAAAGTCGACTTTAAATTGTGCTTGTTGGGACAGTCATTCCGCCAACAACCGGTTGAGTTTGAACAAATAAAAGCTGAATTTAATAGTCAGCTAGTGCAGTTTGGTTATGTAACATCTCGCCAGCAATACCTGAGCTGGTTGGTGGGAGGCGACATGATACTGTCTACTGCGTTACATGAGTTCCAAGGCTTGGCGGTGCAAGAAGCAGTGCAGTTGGGCTGCACTCCCGTGCTACCAAACCGGCTGGTTTATCCTCAAATGTTTGGTTCAGACTATGTTTATGAATCGTCGCCACAAGCACATGAAATGGAAGCCTTAGCCGCTACTGACTTGATCCAGGCCTTAGCACTTAAACGACAGCAGGGGCAGGCTATGCAAGCATTTGTTGATCACCTAACATGGCCCAAGATGAAGGCCAAATATCAACAGTTACTGAACAGCCTAGTGCCTAGTGATAATTAAGTTAAGCTAAGTTAAGTTAAGCTAAGTTAAGTTAAGCTAAGCTAAGCTAAGCTAAGTTAAGCTAAGCTAAGCTAGGCCATAGCCAGTATTACTTTGATAACCGCTTGACTAATATGGTGATCTTTAGCAACCACATAAAGACGTTTAATTTAACTTACTAGGAAGTCCCTAGGGCTATAAAACAAATGAGATTACGGTTCACAAACGAGGGCCGAAGCGTGATAAAATAAGCCCTTAGAAGGATCGACTAATCGCTATTGAGTCCAAAAAAAATATGACCCGTGCCAAAAAGAAAATGCCTGCCGTAGCGGGTGTTACCTTTAATCCCAACAAGAAAAAAGCCACCGTAGCTAAAAGCTTTTCGCCATCTAGTTATCAAACGCGCAAGCAAAAAGGTTTAGCTACAAAAAAGAAACAAAAGTCTGTATTTCAGCAACACCAAGACGAGAGCTAACTGATGCAAAATATCATCACCTACATGACCACCTTAGTAGCCGATCAAGGCTGGAATATGTTGGCTTTAGGATGGTTTATTATTGCTGTGCGCGGTTATCAAACCTACGCCATAGGGGCTTCCAAGCGCAAAGATTCATTGGCAGGAGTGCTGCACGCTTATCGCCAGCGCTGGATGATCCGCATGATTGGTCGCGACATGCGTATGGCGGATATTGGTGCGGTGGCTAATTTAGAGCGTTACGTGACCTTATTTGCGTCATCTAGTCTGTTAGTCTTAGCTGGTTTAGTGACCTTGGTCGGTTACACTGATGATGTAGTGCATATTGGCCGAGGCATTCCTTTTTTACCTCCTCAGTCATCCTTAGAGTGGCAGTTCAAACTGTTTGTTTTGATACTCATGTTTGTATATGCCTTTTTTAAGTTCACGTGGAGTCTCAGGCAATATGGTTTTGCCACGGTGATGATCTCTAGTGCACCGGTAGTCTATGGTGATATTTCTGAGAACAAAGAGCTTATGGAGCATGTGAATCGCTCTGCTAAGGTTCTATCTATGGCGGCCAACAATTTTAATTTTGGTCTGCGGGCATACTATTATAGCCTTGCGGTTTTAACTTGGTCTATTCACCCTTTTGTTTTCATGGCGACTACCTGCTTCGTGGTGTATATCCTCTACAGTCGAGAGTTTAACTCAAGTTCACTGGCAGAGTTAATGGGTAGTAATGATTCTAAGAATCGAAAAACCTTAGTCGATTATCACATCGTCTAAGGTCCTGTGTGGCTAAATCATTAGTATCGGCCCAAAGCATAAGATCGTTAGTTAAGGTTTTGGTGATGAGGTCACAATTTAGTGCGTTTTTACCTACTGCTGCCTGCACAACTCACTTTTTATCCGTTGTACACCTATAAAGCGGCCAATATAACTTGAAATTGGTCAAGCCACCCCCATCATTGTTGCCATAACCATTTTGCTAGCGCATTCAGCGTAGCCAATGAATTACGGAGAAACAACGCCCCATGAGCACTGCTACTGAAACTGAGACTTTAGGTTTTCAAACAGAAGTTAAACAACTTTTACATTTGATGATCCATTCCTTGTACAGCAACAAGGAAATATTCCTTCGCGAACTCATCTCTAATGCATCTGATGCTGCCGATAAAATGCGCTTTGCCGCAGTTTCTGATGGCAGCCTTTATGGTGACGATAGTGATCTTGCTATCCGTATTAAGTTTGATAAAGAAGCCAATACATTGAGCATTAGCGATAATGGCATTGGCATGAATCGTGCTGACGTGATTGATCATTTAGGCACCATTGCTAAGTCTGGCACTTCTGAGTTCTTACAGAACCTCACAGGCGACCAGCAAAAAGATTCACAGTTGATTGGTCAGTTTGGTGTTGGTTTTTACTCATCTTTTATCGTCGCCGATGAAGTGGAAGTGATTACCCGTAAAGCGGGTTCAGAAATCTCTGAAGGGGTGCTGTGGCGCTCAAAAGGTGAGGGCGAATTTGATATATCTCAAGTCGAAAAGGCCAGTCGTGGTACAGAAATTATTTTGCATCTTAAAGCTGATGAAAAAGAATTTGCTGAAGGCTTCCGCCTCCGTAGCTTAGTGCGCAAGTACTCCGACCATATCTCTATACCTGTCATCATGATGAAAGAGGTTTATGGTGAAGATGCGGACAAGCAAGAGCCAGAAGAAGAAACCGTCAACTCGGCCACAGCCCTTTGGACTAAGTCTCGTTCAGAAGTTAAAGACGAGCAGTACCATGAGTTTTACAAACATGTGTCACACGATTTCCAAGAGCCTTTGTCATGGGCCCATAACAAGGTTGAAGGCAAGCTTGAGTATACGAGTTTGCTATTCATTCCAGCCAAAGCACCGATGGACATGTGGCAGCGTGAGGCCACTCGTGGACTAAAGCTCTACGTTCAGCGCGTATTCATTATGGATGAAGCTGAACAGTTCTTGCCTATGTATTTACGCTTTATTAAAGGGGTTGTAGACAGTAACGACTTGTCTCTTAACGTATCCCGTGAAATCTTACAAAAAGATCCAGTTATTGACTCAATGCGTTCAGCATTAACCAAACGGGTGTTGGACGTGCTTGAAAAGATGTCTAAAAAGCAGCCTGAACAATACGCGACGTTTTGGACAGAATTTGGTCAAGTCATGAAAGAAGGTCCTGCTGAAGACCACAATAACAAAGAAAAAATTGCTAATTTATTACGTTTCTCGTCTAGCACTGATGACAAAACTGATCAAATTCATAGCTTGGCTGAATACAAAGGCCGCATGAAAGAAGGTCAAGACAAGATTTATTATGTTGTTGCTGATAATCACAATACGGCTAAGAACAGCCCGCATTTAGAGATATTCCGTAAGAAAGGCATTGAGGTGCTGTTGTTATCTGAGCGTGTAGATGAGTGGTTAATGTCGCACATGATGGAGTTTGATGGCACTCAGTTACAAGACGTTGCCAAGGGTGCTTTAGATCTTGGTGAAGTCGAAGATGAAGCTGAGAAGAAACAACAAGAAGAGCAAGCCAAGCAGTACGAAAGTCTTGTTGAGCGGGTGAAAACCTTGTTGGAAGAGCAGGTCGAAAATGTGCGCATCACTCATCGCTTGACTGATTCCCCCGCATGTTTGGTGGTGGGTGAAGATGACATGGGTCTGCAGATGCGTCGTATTATGGAAGCTGCGGGTCAAGCGATGCCGTCTACCAAACCCACTTTTGAACTTAACCCTGAGCATCCACTGGTTGCCAAGCTTAATGATGAGGCTGATGAAGACCGGTTTAGTGAGCTCACTCGAGTGCTGTTTGATCAGGCTCAATTGGCTGAAGGTGGTCAGTTGGAAGACCCTGCAGCCTATGTTTCTCGCCTTAATAAATTATTGCTGGAACTTAGCGCCTAGTTAATTTTTGGTGACGCCAAAGCCCTCGTTTAGCTACGCTAGCGAGGGCTTTTTTGTGGCTTAAATATAGCTTACTAAGCTGTGTATCTTATTCTAGTGCTTAGCTTTTATTGAAAAGAGTAGCAGGCGTATAAGCTAGATTATCCTAAGCGTAATAGCATGCAAATTGGTAGAC
>Ga0209712_10000700_pt1 | contig 29123 bp, 27 predicted proteins | sample ArcOceMetagenome_FD_187443 | JGI IMG/M metagenome (GOLD analysis project Ga0209712, IMG submission 187443) | Marine eukaryotic phytoplankton communities from Arctic Ocean - Arctic Ocean - Greenland ARC118M Metagenome (SPAdes) (version 2) | ecosystem: Environmental > Aquatic > Marine > Oceanic...
TGGGGCCGAGCTGTAATTAGCGGTATTGGCCTGTAAATAGTAACTTGCCATGAAATATGCCAAAATCCGACCAACGGTCACCCTAAGCAGACTAAATAAAGAAGCCAGACTCTATGCCAGACTCTATGCCAGACTCTATGCCAGACTCTATTCCCGACTCGATAGCAGATGCAGTAAAAGTAGATGGCCGCCGCCTACGCAGTGATCGCAGTCGCCAGGTGATTATTCAGTCGATGTTGCAGCTTATTAAGGAAGGCAATCTAGTCCCCACCGCACAGCAGGTCGCAGACCATGCCAATGTGGGCATACGTTCTGTATTCAGACATTTTGAAGACATGGAAAGCATTTTTGCCACCGGCGACGAACTGTTGCGGGACGACTTTGCCAATATTAATAATCAAATCGACCACAACGGCACGCTTCAAGAGCGTATTCGCGGTGCAGCCGACTACCATGCCAACCTCTACGAAACCGCCAGCAACGTTATGCGTTCAACCAACACCAGACGCTGGAATTCGGAAGTGTTGCAAACCAATTACGCAAAGTATCAACGCAAGATTCGCAGCGACCTAGACCTCCGTCTACCGGAACTCAGCAATCTGTCACCCAGCAAGCGCGAAGCAGCAGATGGCATCGCCTCCTTTGAGTTTTGGGATCGCCTGCGCGACAACCAATCCATGAGCGTCACCGCCAGCACCGACATTGTCGTCGAGATGCTTAATGCTATTTTGGGTTGAGACGAAAGCCTCACCGCCCCTTCCCCCGAACCCTCTGGTCATGGTTTTACCTATACAGCAAAGCACCTAGACAGCTAGTCTAAAGCCATACAAAAATAATAAGTCAGCAACTGGCAACCCAGAAACAGGACAGCGCACAATGTCTAAAACCATCGATTTCTATTTTGACTTCGGCAGTCCCACAGCCTACCTCGCCTACAAGCGCCTGCAACAGTTACAGGCCCAATACAGCTGCATCATCAACTACAAACCTGTGTTACTAGGTGGGCTATTTAAAGCCACAGGCAATACGTCGCCAGTAATGGTCGCCGCCAAAGGCAAATACATGATGGGCCAAGACCTACCGCGCTTTGCCGCCCTGTATCAGGTGCCGCTCAACATCAACCCGCACTTCCCTATTAACACCCTAAATCTGATGCGCGCTGCAGTGGCTACCTTAGACCAAGACTGTTTTGCCGACTATGTGCACACCGTTTACGATGCAGTGTGGGTCAATGGCGAAAACATGGGAGAGCCAGAGGTTGTTGCCAGAGTTTTAACTAGCGCAGGCCTAGACGCCGAAACCATTATCGCCAACAGCCAAGACCCAGAGGTCAAGGCAGCATTGATTAGCCATACCGAAGCCGCTGTCGAACGAGGCTGCTTTGGTGCACCAACCCTATTTATTGGCGACGAAATGTTTTTCGGCCAAGATCGTATGCAGTTTATCGAAATGGCCTTACAGTCAAAGTAGAACGTACATACTAAGAACGATAGTAAGATCGATACTAAGATCAGGGCTAAAAACAATAATAAATACCAGTAAAAAACTCTAATAATTAAAAGCATTAATTAAAAAAATAGCACCACACAAAATCCAAACGGGGAACACCTATGTCATCGCGACTTATCATTAGCGCACTACTACTGTTAGGCATGAGCGGCGCAGCAATAGCCGAGCCAACCGTAGTCAACGAACAGTCTATAACCGACCCAGGCGCAGAGTGGCTAAATTATGGCCGCGGCTACAAAGAGCAACGCTTCAGCCCCCTAGACAAAGTAAATCGCGACAACGTCGACGAACTAGATCTAGCCTGGTCATTTAAATTTGATACCGCCCGCGGTATGGAAGCCACGCCCCTAGTACACAACAGCGTAATTTACGTCAGCACCGGCTGGAGCCATGTGCATGCACTAGACGCCAGAACCGGCGAACAGCTCTGGCACTACGATGCCGAAGTCCCCAAAGACCACCTAATCAAGACCTGCTGTGGCGCAGTAAACCGCGGCGTAGCCCTATGGCAAGGTGACGCAGAAACAGGCCTACAAGTATTCTTTGGTACCTTAGACGGTCGCCTAGTCGCCCTGAACGCCGAAACCGGCGAAGCCAACTGGGTAATAGAAACCACTCCAAACAACAGTAACTACAGTGTTACCGGCGCACCCCGTGTAGTCGACGGCAAAGTAATTATTGGTAACGGCGGCGCAGAACTTGGCGTACGCGGCTATATCACCGCCTACGACACCGCCACCGGCGACCAGCTATGGCGCTTTTACACAGTACCCGGCGACCCAAGCAAACTCCAAGAGCACCCTGCCCTAGACGCAGCGGTTAAAACCTGGGGTGGCGATGATTGGCACAAACTCGGTGGCGGCGGCGGTACCGTATGGGACTCCCTAGTCTACGACCCAGAACTCGACCTACTCTACATAGGCACAGGTAATGGTTCCCCTTGGAACCGTGACCTACGCAGCCCTGGTGGCGGCGACAACTTATACCTGAGCTCCATCGTCGCCCTGCGACCTGATACTGGCGAATATGTATGGCACTACCAAGTCACTCCCAAAGATAACTGGGACTACACCGCCACACAGCAGCTCACCCTCGCCGAACTAGAAATCAATGGCGAACAGCGCAAAGTCATCATGCAGGCGCCAAAGAACGGCTTCTTTTATGTACTAGATCGAGTAACCGGCGAACTACTTTCAGCTGAGAAATTCGGTAAAGTCACCTGGGCCAGCCATATCGATATGGAAACCGGAAGACCAGTCGAAACTGAATACGCCGACTACCAGAAAAACGGCGGCAGCTACATCTGGCCATCGCCCTACGGCGCCCACAACTGGCAGCCAATGTCCTTCAGCCCCAAGACTGGTTTGATGTACATACCCGCGCAGAACATTCCCCATTACTTTAGCGCTCAAAAAACTGTTAAGTATCAGCTCAACCGCTGGAACACCGGCGTCGATCTAAACCAATCAAGAGACCCCAAAAGCTGGGTAGCTGGCAAAGCAAGTGCCGACGCATTGATCTGGGGTGAACTCCTCGCATGGGACCCCGTTAAACAAGAAGCCGCTTGGAAAGTACATCACGACAAGCCAGCCAACGGTGGCGTACTAAGCACCGCCGGCGACCTAGTCTTCCAAGGTATGGGTACAGGCACCTTCGCCGCCTATGACGCCGACAACGGCGATCGTCTGTGGCAGTTCCAGTCCGACAGTGCCGTATTAGCCGGCCCCATGACCTACGAGCTAGACGGCGAACAATACATCGCCGTAGCCCAAGGTAGTGGCGGTACCGTCATGCTTACCATCGGTGACGAGCTCAAGCGCAACAAAGTAAACCAAAACAAACTGCTGGTATTTAAGCTCGGCAAATTTGGTCAGACACGTACCCTAGCCGACAACAGCCTAGCCACCATATTGGCCCTGGGTCACGAAGCCAACACCGACCCCGACGTCATCACCAAAGGTGAAGAACTATACAGCCACAACTGCGGCTCCTGTCACGGCCTTAGCGCCAAGAGCAACTACGTAGTGCCCGACTTACGTTACATGAGCGAACAGACCCATATCGACTTTACCGGTATTGTGCTGGGCGGCTCTAGGTCACACAAAGGCATGGTCGGCTTCTACGAAACCAACACCTTAGAAGATGCAGAAGCCATTCACGCCTACCTGGACAGACAGCAACAGCGTCTACCAGAAATGGTTGAGATGACCTTTGCGCAAAAGATTGAATACTGGGTAACCTATGGCATGGCCAAGGTTGGGCAATACTTCCCTGGACTACTAAATGCAACTCGGGATTTGTCTTACTAGGTAAATGCACACTGTATGTATCAAGTGTACATACAGCGTAAAAGAAAAAGGGGTGACTTGTGTTACCCCTTTTTTGTGCCTGGGATTAAAGGTACTTAATTAGAAACCCGAATAGTTTGATAACTGCTTACCTGCTTTTGAAACAAAATCTCATCAGAAGACCTATCAAGAACTTTTACTCCAAGATTAAAGTACTTACCACCGTCTCCCATCACAGCTTTTATCTCAAAGCTTTCCCGCAGGTCAACAATAAGCCCTTCTCGCCTCTCCTTAGAATTAGGAATTAATCCACGTATGATCTCCACCATCTTATAGAGCCCATAGTCGCTACCATTTCTAATTTCCATAGACCCATAATCTTTGAAGCACATCTGGATGTTGATATGCCCCTGCCCAGCACCACAGGTTATAACAGCATAGTATGGGAATTGCCGTACCAGCTTCGCCTTTTTTTCTGCAGCTGTAACCTGGTATTCGCCGCGTACAAAGTTTCCTGAACGCTCAGTACCATCCGTATAAAACGTAGTACCTTGCCCCTCAAAAAAACCATTCATGAATTCCCCAACATATTTCTTTCCAGAGCCGAAGGTAAAAGTGCCAGTTCCCGCATAAACACCATCTACGAATGGACCTTCATATATTCCACCGTTGGCTTGGGTCATAGTGCCCAACAAGTAAGCATCATCTTTCCAGGTGCCAACGTACTTCGTGCCATCACTAACAGTTATCGTGCCCTGCCCAGCTCTATCACCATTTTTCCAAGCACCTATGTATTCTCTACCAGAAGGCCAAACGTAGGTACCCTGACCATTTTTTTTATTATTTTTCCACTCACCGTCGTATGTGTTGCCGTTGGTATAAGTGACCTGACCAGTACAGTCATTTTTTTCGGCAGTCATATCAGCGCATTCGGGAAGGCTATCGCAACCAAACAGAACTACCGACACTAGAATGATCAAAAAAAACTTAAAACCCCTCAAGATATTCATTGTATTACCCCTCAAAAAATTAACTAACATCACCACGGGCAAAAATATCAAACGCCCTCTTATTATTCTTCCCGGAAACATAAAAGCTCGTCACCGGTTTTTATAACTTCACTTGAACATACAACACCGACCTACACAACTCATTAAAAAAGCTATTGGACACAGTAAGCACCCAGGTCAGCAAAGTTAAAGTTTTACTGTGCTATGTTTGAGCATATTTAGTTTTTTTATTTAGAAAAACTAAAGGTGTAACGCCAAAAATTATCTAAAGCTTGGCACGTCAGTGTTTTGGGTATACCTTTGAACAGCTAATGAATGTTATTAGACAAATTAAAAACTGAAGACTGAAATACATAAATATGCATAAATATATTTATTAGGAGTGGGACTATGAAAACCATAAGATATCTAACTGCAGTTTCCTTTGCGGCGCTTTTAACAGGGTGTGGCTCACCAGTGCCCGTGTGCAGTGACGAACAGAGCACAGACTTAGTCAAAGAGATAGCAGCCAGAGAAATGTCTAACCAATTAGGAGCCGCAGCAGCAGCGTCTTTTACTTATGCAGTCAATGCTATTAGAACCACATCGACTAATGAGGGCACTGGAGCACACGAATGTGCTGCCGAGCTAGCAGTCATAGGGCCTGGTGGCACAAGCCCACTACCCATCACTTACACTATTGAACAAACTGATGATGGCGAGCAATTTTATATCAACGTATTTGGCTTATAAAAACTAACGATCAGTAAGTACCTCAAGCCGCCAAAATCCAATCGCCCTGCCATTATTTATAAACCAATAATGGCAAGGGCCATTGGGCGTCACCACTAAACCCAATATAAAAGCTGTAACCAAGCTATTGTCGGCTAAAGAGCTATTGTCGCCTGAAGAACTATTCTCGCCTAAAAAACCATTGTCGCCTGAAACAACGCTTAGAGATTCGTCTAAGTCGCTAGTTAAGTTCCTGGCTAAGTCACTATCCAAGTCAGCATCTCCGCCCCTAGATATCAGATATAACAAAAACAAAGAGTCACGTTAGCTTTTGAGACTCATTAAATATAATAGCTATGCAAAGTTGTTATAACGAACGTGCTATAAAATTTTGGGTAACATGAAATCTTGCATACAAGATTTATAATTATAATAAAGTTAATTAGCGGCTATGTTGTGCAGATCATGATGTAGGCATTTATCTCTGGAGAGGGGAAAATATGAAATATATAGAAGTAGTCAATCATCCTAGCCTTAAAGAGTATTTTGGCGAGCGCGGCGACAAATGGATTCAGTCACTAACAGCCTTAATCAATAAAAAATCAGTTGGCGACATGGAAGTTGGGGACAAAGGTGCCGAGAAATTACTACTGTCCACCTGGAAGTGGTCTTGGTTAGGTTTCTTTTTTACCTTTTATTGGCTGGCGTACCATAATGTTAAGTATTGGATGCCTTTCTGTATAGGTTATCTGGTTCTTAACCTAATCGATATTTTCTTTTTAGATTTTGCTTTGGCGACACCTTTAAGTATCGCGCCCGCCATGGTATATGGCATGTTTGGCAGATGCCAAATGCTAGCCTCAAAGGCTGAAGAATTAAGTAAAACCGGCAGCCTTGCACCACCATCATGGAAAAATGTTGGCATAGCACTCTTAATCATCATGCTTCCAATGCTTTCTCTTGTAGCTTTGGCCTAATAAGGTTTAGCGCCGCAAGCTGAGATAGAAACAGGCTTCAAGTACAACACTTCCCTAGGCTGCTGATGCGACTAGGGATATGTCTTAGAGGTAAGTGCATCGCAAAAGAAAAAGGGGTAACTGCTGTTACCCCTTTTTTTGTGTTTGGGGTTTAGACGCTGTCTGACATCATCACCGTAAAAATCAACCGTCATCACGACAGAGCTAAATGAACATACCAGGTCGTCGTTCACATACCTATTTAAAAAGACTGGTCAACGGGCGAGGTTGATCCAGTCACTATTAAGCAGGAGATCAGCCGTATTCTTTTAACCTATCGCCATCTCTCCAACAAACTAATCACCGTATTTTTTTTAATGACGGGATTAGATTGATGGAGTATTAGCAGCTAGGTGAGAAAATAAGATTTGTGGGCGACAAGACAGGGTGGAGGTCTGGTGATTGGCAGTATATGGAACGACCTCTTGCAGCTTGGGTGCCGCAAGAGGCCGTTTGTCACAAGAAGCCGTTTGTCACAAGAGGCCTTTTGCCATAAAAGGCCGTTTAGTTTAGCTACCTGTAAACTTCGCAGGTCGGCGCTCTGCAAAGGCATGTATGCCTTCTTGCAGATCATTGGATTCCAAGCTGGTCATCATGGTATACATGCCATTGACCATTAGGCTCTGCTGGTCGGTGAGGTTTTCTGACTGGCGCAAAATAAACTTGGTACCTCTTACTGCCATGGGTGAGTTGCTGGCGATGTCGTTGGCCAATTGTAGACCTGCTGCCATGGTGGCTTCGGCGGACTCGTATACGTCGTTTACCAAACCAATTTTCTCGGCGCGGTCGGCTTTAATGTCTTTACCGCTGTAGGCTAATTCTGCGACATGGCCGGCGTTTAGTATCTTGGGCAGGCGCTGCAATGTGCCTACGTCGGCCACTAGGCCTAGGCGGGTTTCGCGGACGCTGAAGACTGAGCAAGCGCTGGCGATACGAATGTCGCAGGCGGTGATTAGGTCTACACCGGCGCCCAAACAAAAACCCTGCACTACGGCGATGACTGGCAGTGCACAGTCGGCCAGTGAGGTAATGGCGGCCTGAAACTTTTGCGTGTTGCCTAGCTGGCGAATATTGGCTTCGGCTTTGGAGCGGGCTTTGGCGTTTTTGTGTGCGCTTAGGCCGTCTTCGACTAGGTCAATACCGGCACAAAAGTGCTTGCCGCGACCGGCTAGAATAATTGCGCCGATCTCGGTGTCTTCGCACAGTGCATCTAGGGCATGGGGTATGGCTGACCACAGTTCGGTGGACAGTGCGTTGTATTTAGGTTCGCGGTCTAGCCATACGATGCCGACCTGCCCCTGCTTTTCGATGCTGAGTACTTTGGATGAAAAACTCATGATGACTCCTTTGTCTTTTAACTTATGTTGCTTGTCGGTTTAACGAACGCATGGTCATTTTGGCTAGCTGCGACATGTGCACTTCGTCTGGGCCGTCGGCGATACGGCAGAATCTGCTGGTCGTCCAGATATGGGCCAGTGGTGTGTCTTGGCAAACGCCCATGCCGCCAAAGATTTGCATGGCGCGGCTTGAGACGTCTTCACACATTTTGGGTGCGACAATTTTGAGCATGGAGATATCTTCTCTTGCGCCGTCGATACCGTACTTGTCCATTTTTTCTGCGGCGGCTAGCACTAGCAAGCGACACTGTTCGATATCACAGCGGCTGCGGGCAATCTCGTGCTGTACGCTGGTCTTTTTGCTCAGCTGCTCACCAAAGGCGACTCGCGCTTGGGCGCGTTCACACATGAGCTCTAGGCAGCGCTGCGCCATGCCAACAAACATCATGGCGTACTGGAAACGACCGGGCCCTAAACGACCCTGCGCAATTTCAAAACCACGGCCTTCACCTAAGATCAGGTTGCCCACTGGCACCCGTACGTTGGTAAATAGCATGTCGCCTTCACCGCCGGGGGAGTGGTATTCACCAAACACTTTTAGTGGGCGGGACATAACAACCCCTGGGGTATCTGTGGGTACTAAAATAGTTGAGTGCTGCTGATGACGCGGTGCGTCTGGGTTGGACTTGCCCATAACCAGCATAATTTTACAGGCAGAACCAATGACATTGGTGGTCCACCATTTGCGGCCGTTCAATACATACTCGTCGCCGTCGCGCTCGATTTTGAGTTCCATGTTGGTGGCGTCTGATGAGGCAACGTCTGGTTCGGTCATGGCGTAGGCCGAGCGAATCTCGCCTGCTAACAGAGGCTCTAACCATTGTTTTTGCTGCTCTGGGGTACCGTACTTAGCCAGTACTTCCATGTTGCCGCGATCTGGGGCGTTGCAGTTAAAGATTTGCTGTGACCAGGCCGCTCTGGACATGGTTTCGAACATGGGGGCAATTTCTAGGTTGGTTAGGCCTGGGCTCCAGGGTTTGTATTCTGCTGGCAAAAACAGGTTCCATAGGCCCTGCTTTTTGGCTTCGTCTTTTAGACCTTGGTACCAATCTGGGTACTGCCACAGGTTGTTGTGGTCGCCGGTAAATTGTTCGTATTCTTTTTCGCGCGGATAAATATGCTCATCCATAAACGCTTTTAAACGATTGTTAATGTCTTCTGCTCTTGGGCTTAATTCAAAAGCCATGATGCTCTCCCCTGTAAAACTAGCAACATAAGTCGCTAGATAGATTATTTATTTACTGATGATGCCAGTAATTCTTTGCATTAGTTTGTTCATGCCGCCAATCCAACGGTCGTAGTTGGTGGCTTTATTGCGTATATATTCGAGTACAACTGGGTGAGGCAGTATTAAAAAGCTTTCGTTGCGCAGCTCTTCAACTACGCTTTCAGCTAATTCTTCTGGCTCGATCATACCGTCGTTGGCAGCTGCCGCTACGGCGTCGTTTTCGACGGCGGTCATGGCGGTGCGCACGGCTTGTGGGCACAGCATAGAAACCTTAATACCTTCGTGTTTATGGTGAATGGCTAACCATTCCCCAAAGCCAACGGCGGCATGTTTGGTCACACCATAGGCGGCACCACCAATTTGATTTAACAGGCCTGCGGCTGATGAGGTGTTGAGAAAATAACCGCCTCCTCTTGCGACCATACGCGGCACTAAATGCCGTGCGGCATAAACGTGGGACATAACATTAATATCCCAGATAGATTGCCACTCTGCATTGGGTGAGTCTATGCGTTCGCCATAACCAACACCGGCGTTGGAGCAAAACAAATCGATGGGACCAATATTGGCTTCGGTGTCTTCGATAACTCGAACAATGTCTTCTTCTTTGGCGACATCGCTGCTCATGGCAACACCGTTGACCATGGCAGCGGTCTCTTCGGCGTTAGCGAGATTGATATCGGTGCAGACGATTTTCTTGGCGCCTTCGGCGTGAAATCGAATGGCGAGTGCTCGGCCAATACCGCTGCCGGCACCGGTGATTACTACGATCTTGTCTTTAAGTTCCAAAGGGTCTCTCCCGTTCTTTGTTTTTATATTTTATTGAGTCACTTTAGGCCGGTTAAATTAATTCGGCTTATATAAGCTCAGCTAAATGTTCTTTACGGAATGGTTTTAGTTCTTCGTGGCGCTCACCTTGCACCATATCAACCCAAGCTGGGTTGGATATTAAGGCGCGGCCCACGGCCACTAGGTCAAATTGTTTGGCGTCCATGCGGCGCAACAGTTCATCTAGGCTTGCGGGTTCTGCTTCTCTAAAGGTTGCTTCGCCGGGTTTAGGAGTAAATTCGGCGTCTAGGCCTACGCTGCCTACGGTGATGGCGGGCTTGCCGGTAATTTTTTGCGTCCAGCCCGCTAGGTTTAAATCGCTACCTTCAAATTCGGGTTCCCAGAAGCGTCTTTGTGAGCAATGGAATATGTCCACGCCGGCGTCAGACAAAGGCTTCAAGAAGCGCTCTAGCTCTTCAGGTGTGGTCGCTAAACGTACGGTGTAGTCTTGCTGCTTCCACTGAGACCAGCGCAAGATAACCGGGAAGTCGGGGCTGACGGCGGCACGTACGGCCTTAATGATTTCTACCGCAAAGCGTCCACGATTTTCTAGTGATCCACCGTACTTATCTTCACGCTGGTTGGTGCCCTCCCAGAAAAACTGGTCAACTAAATACCCATGGGCGCCATGTAATTCGATGGCATCGCAGCCTATGGCTTCGGCGTCTGCTGCAGCTTGGGCAAAGGCGGCAACTACATCGTCTATGTCTTGTTGGGTCATCACATGGCGATTAACCTTGCCCGGTACGTTCATACCTGAGGGGCCGTAGCCTGGCACATCACCTTCGGGCATGGTGCCCGCTTTACGCACTGCGCCTACATGCCATAGCTGGGGCGCAAATTTACCACCGGCAGCATGCACGGCGTCGACAACTTTTTTCCAACCTGCCAGGCGTGCTTCGCCATGAAAATACGGTACGCCGGGATAGCCACTGGCGCCAGGATGCCCGATACAGGTGCCTTCGCTGACAACTAAACCGACACCGCCTTCTGCACGACGACGGTAGTACTCGACTACGTTGTCGCCGGGGATGTTGTCGTTGGGTGAGAAGTTACGTGTCATGGGTGCCATAACGATGCGGTTTTTGAGCTGTAGGTTGCCCAGTTGGAAGGGCTTAAATAGGGCGTTATCTGTAGTCATGATTTTTTGTCTCAATATTTTTATAGTTATTAGAGTACTAGGTTAGCAAGCGCTAAATTGGATAGTGCTAAATTGGAGAGCGCTAAATTAGAGAGCGAGGCAATAAGCCCAAGACCCATAGCCACTAACACCCGGGGCGAGCCCATTAATAATGTGGTGGTGGCAGGAAACGCGAAGGTCTTTTCTAGGGCCGCAAGTTTGTCGGCGTGGTGTGCACTGCCAAAGGTGTCCAATAATGTCTCGGCAAAGTCGCGGCGACTGCGGTAGCGAACAATTCCGGTAGAGGTCCAGTTGTCTGCATGGTCACAGTTGAGATTTTCGACGTTTTTAGCGGCGGCAACGGCTATAAAATAGGGGTGCCCTGCGCGCTTAAACATACCGGCCATAAAAGTGTTGCTGTAGCTAAGCAACAGTTTTGCCGACTCATATTTGGGCGACTTGAGCTCTAGCACATTCACCATAAACCATTCACGGCCATCGTCTTTTTCTAAAAAACGGCGTAGGTTTTCTTGGGCTGCTACCGGCAGACCGGCCTCGGTAAATCGCTGGCCATAATGTTCAATTTCAGCTTGGGAGAGCTTGCCGCGAAGGCCGACATACCAGGCCCAAAATAGAACATAAATCAGGGCGGCGATGCCCCAGATGGTGGTTGCTGATATCACTGTATGCCCTCTTTTTATTATTTTGGGCTACCGCCTATAGCTGGCGGCAGCTGAATGATTATAGGCGAAGAGCTCTAGCCTCTTGGTGGCAGGCCATGAACCATGGTCAAAAATTCCATCTGGGTGCCTGCGCGGCGAAATTCGCTAAGCTGCTGGTAGTCTGCATCTGCCCACCATTGGTTGGCGGCGTCTTCTGAGGGAAAGGTGAAAATTATTATGCGCCCTTCTCGAGGTATCGTGCCTTCAAGGGTGATGGGGTTGTCGTCAAAGGTTAAGAACGAACCGCCATGTTTTTTCAGGATTGGGAAAAAGCCTTTCTCGTATTTGCGGTATTCGTCGGCATTGGTGACGTGTAGATTAACGACCATGTATACGGGGACATCTGACATTTGCTGCGCTCCTATTTACTTTTCTTGTTTTTGATGTTGTTTTCAAGCTCTAAGCTGATTGGCTATATAGTCTCGAGCCAATCGGCAACAGCCTGACCAATTTCTTTGGGTGAATCTTCCTGAATAAAGTGGCTGCCTGCAACCGTCACCTCGGTTTGATTGGGCCAGCTGCGGCAAAACTCTCGTGCTTTGCCGGTCAGTATTGAGCCCGGCTCGGCATTAACAAATAGCTTGGGTAGCTCTGTATTGCCTGCCAGCCATTGGCCGTAGCTACTTACTAGGTCAACCATATGGGCCGGTGTGCCGTCTAAAGGGATCTGTCGGGGCCAGTTCAATGTGACTTGGCGGTCATCGGTTTCTTCAAAGCCAGCCCGATAATGGGCCATTTCTTGGTCGGTTAGGGTTCTCATAACCGAGCTTGGCAGTACTTTTTCGATAAACATGTTGCGCTGTAAGATCATGTCTTCGCCCTTTTCTGAGCGAAAGCCCTGGAAAATACCCCTGGCAGCCTCGGGCCAGTCGTCCCAGCTTAGGGGACATACGATACCTTCCATATAGGCAATGCCACGCACGGCTGTTGGGTGCTGCTGGGCCCAGTAAAACCCCAGTGCACTGCCCCAGTCGTGAATGACTAGTGTGACGTTTGAACTGGCTCCAATCTCGGCTAACAGACCATCTAGATAGCTGTAGGCTACTTCAAAGGAATAGCGCTCGGGGCCAGCGCTGGCGGGGAGTTTCTCGGAATCACCCTGGCCAATAAGGTCGGGAGCTATAACGCGGCCCTTGCCAACGAGCTCGGGGATAACATTGCGCCACAGGTAAGAAGACGTCGGGTTTCCATGGAGCAGTACTATGGGGTCGCCACTACCTTCATCTATATAGGCAATCTGTTTGCCTTTAATAGTCCGGAGCTTCTTTTGGTAATGCATTTCACCTGACATACGATTAACTCCGATATACTCTTGTGACTAAGTCGAGGTTTTATATTGTCATATTCAGTGCCATAATAAAACCATCGTCAAATATAATAATAAGACTCAATCTAGGGGCCACCAATGAAAAATGTTATCGAGTATTTCCGCGTGCTGTGGAATTTTATACAGGCAGCCCCGACGCTGATATTCTTTAAGCCCCCTAGTGATGATGCCAAGTCTTCTCTCGGTCTTATGTTCCAGACCACTGCTGCCAAGTACCCCAATAAGTCTGCCATTGTCTGTGAAGGCGCTGAGCTGACTTGGTCTGAGTTTAATGCGCTAACGAATCAATATGCCCACAGCCTTAAGCAGCAAGGTGTAACTCGAGGTGACTGTGTTGCGGTGCTGATTGAAAATCGTACCGAACTGCTGTGCAGTATTTTTGCTCTGGCTAAAATAGGTGCCACTGCTGGCCTTATTAACACTGGCTTGACCGACCGCCCTCTGGCCCATTGCATTAGCACTGTTGAGTCTAAAAAATGCCTGATTGGCCAGGAGCTACTGCCGGCCGTTATGGGCGTCAAAGATAGCCTAACGCTGGCCGATACTGACTATTTATGGGTGGCTGATAAGACTATTAATGAAACGGCGCCTGACTGGGCTACCGACTTTAGCGCCACTGTGTCTTCTATGCCCGTGGATAACCTTCCAGAAACCGACGATATTGTCGCTGGCGAGATCGCCCTGTATATCTTTACGTCTGGTACCACTGGCCTGCCCAAGCCAGCTGTTGTCTACCATCGCAAAATTATGTCGGCGGCCAAGCCTTATTCTAAGGTTGGCTTTCATGCTAAACCTTCGGACCGCATGTATATCTGCCTGCCTCTCTACCATGCCACGGGCTTTTTGCTGGGTATTGGCAGTTGCTTGCACTCTGGTGCTTCGATGTTTTTACGCCGCCGCTTTTCGGCATCGCAGTTTTGGCCTGAGGTGCAGCAGTACCAGACTACATTGTTTGTTTATGTGGGCGAGCTGTGCCGCTATCTGGCTATGGCCCCGGCCTGCCCTGAAGAGCAGAACAACCCATTGCAAACTATGCTGGGTAACGGCTTGCGCCCAGATGTTTGGGACACGTTCCGTAATCGCTTTAAGGTAAACCGCATCACTGAGATCTATGGTTCTAGTGAGGGCAATGTGTCGTTTCTGAACATTCTCAACAAAGACTCCACCATTGGCACGGGTTCGGTTGTTGTGATGCTGGTGAAATACGATATTGAAAACGACGAAATTGTACGCGACGACAGCGGCAATGTGATTGAGGTACCTCTGGGTGACGCTGGTTTGATGCTGGGCCAGATTGATGACCGCTATAAGTTTGATGGCTATAAAGATGCCCAGGCCTCGGATGACAAAATATTAACTGACCTGCGTGAACCTGGTGATCGCTGGTTTAATACTGGCGATTTGATTCGCCAAATTGATGTAGGCTTTGCCATGGGCTTGCCTCATTACCAGTTTGTTGACCGTGTGGGTGATACCTTTCGCTGGCGCGCAGAGAATGTCTCGACCAATGAAGTGGGTGAGATTCTTAATGCCTGCGAGCAGATTGAAATAAGCAATGTCTATGGTGTTGAGATGCCGGGCATTGAGGGTAAGGCCGGTATGGCTGCCATCACATTAAAGCCCGGACATCAGTTTGATGCTGCGGCCTTTACCGAATACGCTGACCGCGAACTGCCTGCCTTTGCCCGCCCTGTGTTTGTGCGCATTGAAAAAGAGCAGGACACGACCGGCACCTTTAAGCTGTTTAAAGGGACTCTGCGCAAGCAGGCCTATCATTTGGACCAGGTGGAGCAGGAGATTTACGTGCGACAGCCAAAGGCTAAGCATTACCAGCTGTTGGACCAGGATTTTTATCAGCAGATTGTTAACGGCAGCGCTGGCTACTAACGCTCACCTAGGCATTAACTATCATGACAACTATGACTTTAGCCCTTAACGAGGGTGTGCATGTTTTAACTCTGAGCAATGCTGAGGCCGGTGACAACAGCTTTACTACTGACGTGGCCCATGAATATTTGGCTGCTCTAGATCAGGTAGAACGGTATTCGGGAAATACTGCCCTGCTGATTACCTGCGACCATGAAAAGACTTTTAGCACGGGTATTAATCTCGACTGGATGGGCCGCCAAAATGAGACCGCTAAGGCAGAGTTTTTACAGGCTTTTGAAACGTTGTTATGCCGGGTTGCTACGCTTAATGCCCCGACGGTTGCCTGCATTAATGGCAATGCCTATGCGGGTGGTGCTATTTTGGCGTCGGCCTGCGATTTTCGAGTTATGCGTTCTGACCGAGGACGCTTTTGCTTCCCGGAAGTGAATATTAAGATTCCGTTTACTGAGGTTAGTAACGCTATTGTGCAGCTGCTGCCAAATAAGCATGCGCTCAAAAATATGCTGCTGACTGGCGTTGCCTATACTGGCCAAGAATGCGCGGACCTTGAGATTGTCGATGGAATTTACCCTGCTGATGAGTTGCAGCAGGCGGCTCTTGAGCTTGCTAAAACCCTAACCAGTAAGGACCGTAGCACTTACAGTACGATTCGTAATTTGATGAGAACTGAGATTGCGGCTCTCCTTAGGGATATTAATAATTAAAATTTCTTTACAATTAAAAGCTCTTAACCACTAACATTTTTAACTTATAAACCAATAATAATTTCTGGAGAAAACCCATGGGCACTAACCTTTTTGATCTAACGGGCAAGATTGCTTTAGTCACTGGCGCAAGCCGCGGTATCGGCGAGTCCATTGCAAAACTTCTAGCCGAGCAAGGTGCTCATGTGATTGTCTCTAGTCGCAAGATTGATGGCTGTCAGGTTGTGGCTGATGCGATTACTGCTGCTGGTGGTAGTGCTGAGGCGCTGGCTTGCCATGTGGGTAATATGGCTGATATCGAGGCCTGCTTTACTCATATTAAGCAGGTACATGGCAAGCTGGATATTCTGATTAATAATGCGGCGACTAACCCTTATTTTGGCGATATTTTGGATACTGATCTGGGTGCTTATACGAAGACGGTTGATGTGAATATTCGCGGCTATTTCTTTATGTGTGTTGAGGGCGGCAAGATGATGCGCGATAACGGTGGTGGCGCTATCGTGAACACTGCGTCGATCAATGCGTTACAGCCGGGCCCTTTGCAGGGTATTTATTCGATTAGTAAGGCGGCGGTGGTGAATATGACTAAGGCGTTTGCTAAGGAATGTGGTCGCCATAATATTCGCGTGAATGCGCTGTTACCTGGCATGACTAAGACGCAGTTTGCTGGTGCGCTGTTTAGTGATGAGAAGATTTATAACCAAGCGATTGCTGCTATTCCTATGCATCGCCATGCGGAGCCTGATGAGATGGCTGGCACGGTGTTGTATCTGGTGTCTAATGCTAGCAGCTATACCAATGGTGAGTGCATTGTTGTGGACGGTGGTTTAACGCTATAGGGTTAATGGCTCGGTAGTCGTACCGAGCCTGTTATCTTTATCCCGCTTTCACGTCTATCTTAGAGAATGGTATTTTGGTTGGGGTCACTGGCCCGGCTTACCTGCCCCTGTCCCCTTTCAAAACACGACGTGAATACATCCCTGTAGTCTCGGAGCCAGCATCCATGCTGGCTACGGTTTTGAAAGGGGACAGGGGCAGGTAAGCCTCAATATTGAAGCGTAACTGAAGTTTTGAGTGTTTTTTCTTTCGCTTTTTCTGGGATGTACCGCGGGAATTAAAAGAGCACCTAGGGCTACCCTTGCGATCAGTCAGGGCCCGTTTATGGGTGTGATCATTTTCAGATTGAGAGAGCTCACTGTCTGAGCGCAGCGAGTTGAGCGAACGCTGAAAAGGGTTGCACCCATGGGACCGATCGCAAGGGTAGCCCTAGGTGCTATTAACCTCCGCACACACACCTAATTCGGCCAATAAATAAACTCATCACCCTCTTCAAAAGGCTCATTACTCGTCTTATCAATCAACTGCGGCGCATTGATTACCGAAGGCCAACGAGGCGCTGCCTGCTCGGCATTATGAGCCGCTAACAAAGCCTCCAACTGAGCCACTTTGCTACCATTGTCAGCAACCAGATTATTCTGCTCTGTAGGGTCAACTGCTAAATTAAATAGCCACTTGGCCTGGGCTGCGGGTTGCGGTAGGTGAGACTGGTCGGCACGGATTAGCTTCCAACCTTCGTGCAGCACGGTCTGCTGATGCCCTACCCTCCAGAACAATGTTTTGTGGGGCGCATCGGTCATTTCGCCGCGGATATAGGGCAGCAAATCTATGCCGTCGATGGTGCGATCCTGAGGAACCTGAACTCCAGAGGCGGCGGCTATGGTGCTGAATATATCGTTGTGATGTATAGGGGCTGCCATGCTGCTGTTGGGTGAAATCTGTGCGGGCCACTTGGCCATAAACGGCACGTGGGTGCCGCCTTCAAAATGATTGAGCTTCCAGCCACGGTAGGGTTTATTGATATTGGGCAGGCCGATGTAGCCGGCACCGCCGTTGTCGCTGGTGAGAATAATCAAGGTGTTGTCGCTAAGGCCGTTATCTTCTAGGGCCTGACTGACTTTTCTGACGCTGCGGTCTACTGCCCGAATCATGGCCGAGTACACTCGCTGTCGATGATCTTTTATATGCGCAAGAGCGTCGTAATCTTCGCGACTGGCCTGCAGTGGGTTATGAATACCCCAGTGGGCTAGATACAAAAAGAAGGGGCGGTTGCGGTTGTTTTCGATGACTTTGACGGCTTGGTCGGTGTAGTAATCTGTGACGTAGCCCTTGGGGGCAAATTGTTCACCCTCTGCACCAGTGGCATTAAAACTAGCGGCATAGCGGCCTGTCGCCCAGACCATGCGATCAATACGGTCATTGCTAACGATGGCATTCACTGCGTCAGGGTGACCTTCGGGGAAGTACAGTGAGCCTTTTAGCTCAAGACTATCATTGAAACCCTGATTAATCGCGACCATGTCTCCTACGGAACCAAGGTGCCACTTGCCAATATGGGCGGTGTAATAACCCTGCTGCTGAAGTAATTCGGCGATGGTGATTTCGGAGCTTGGCAGGCCCAGTTCCCCCATCGGTTTCATGGTCTTTGCATTTTCGGTGTCGATAAACAGGGGGATTTTTGCGGAGTCTGTTTGGTTCATCCAGTCGAAAATGGTGACGCCGGTTTTGAAGAATGGTGTGTACTCAAAACCAAATCGGGTGGAATAGCGGCCGGTCATTATAGAGGCGCGGGAAGGCGCGCAGACTGCGTTGGCTGCGTAGCCGTTGGTGAAGGTTACTCCTTGCTGTGCCAAGGCATCGATACTGGGGGTCTGCAGGGTGCCGTCACCTGCCCCGCCGTTGTAAAGTGAGATGTCGTTGAAGCCCATATCGTCGGTGACTATGAGTACAATATTGGGTGGGCGCTCGGCGCTGGCGACTGTGGCGCTGGCTGGTCCCTTAGGCCATGTGATGGGCCTATTGGCTGCGACTGGCTGGGTGATTTTTAATAACTTTGGCGCCGCCCATACCAACAGTTCAACGCGGTTTTGCCAGCTAGTAAAGCCGGCAATCGTAATAAGTACGACCACACTAAGCAGTTTTTTCATAGAGAGACCATTAAGCCTGTGCTCGGTGGAATCTGGTTGTCTAATAGTTGAGTCCAAGACTGAGCTAGTGCTTCGACGCCTTGTACCCACTGCACATTGATATCATCGGCAACCATTGCAGAAACCTTGGTACTGGCCTCTGTTGCCTTGGCCATGGCAACACCTGGGCCCCATTCTTTATTACGCTTTTCAATTTGCCCTGGAGCGAAGAAGAACCTTGGGCGGGCGCCGGGTAAGTCACCGGCCTTGCCACCTTCCTGCCAGTGACTGCCCCCTACCATGCAGCTCTCGACCATATTGTCGCCCAGGTGATTATGCAGGCTTTGCGTCAGGCGCACGTCGCCGGACATATCTACGTAGGCCGTGGGTATAGTGGCGTCAATTTGGCTTTCGTTTTTATACAGAACAATCTGGTCGCAGCAGCCTAGGCTTTCGACAAAGCCGACGTTGCCCGGGGAGGTTACACCAATCACCGACTGGCTTAGATTGCTGTCGTTGTGCAGCATCTGGGCTAAACCAAAGCCGGTTTTAGAGGACACGGAGCCTATCACCACTTGTTGGGCGCCAAAGAAGTCGTTATCGATCAGGTAGTCATAGATTAGGTATGAGGTCATGAACAATGGAAACAATAGGCAGCGCTCGTTTTCCATGTTCTGTAGAAATTCAGGCTCGGCTTGGGTACGACGAAACTGGTTATAGACCATGGGTAAATCGCGACGATGCTCTACTACGTCGACAAAGTAATCGGCATGCACATTGCCCGGTTGCAGCACGGCATGGCTGGCCATGGGAAAGTAGCCCCAGAGGCGATCACCCACTGGCACTTCGGCGCAGTTGGACTCAATGACGCTGGCACAGCCCCACACTGGCACTATGCCCCAGTTATCTTCTGCGGGGTAAAACTGCCAGTAGCCAATACTATCGCCGGTTACTGCGTAGCTGACGTTATTGGCGGTGAGAGCAAACCTGTCTATGGCAACCAGAACCTTACCTTGGGCCAGAGGCTCTATCGGCCTAGTGACCTGCTTGGTTATTCGGATGTCGGTGCGGTCTGTCCATAGCTCTGTAGAGTTCGTCATTGCCTGTCTCTTATTGTTATAGGGTGGCTGAGATTGTAATGGCATCATATATGACAGAATAAACTCAGGCAATCTATCCGCTAGTGACAAAAACTCCCCAAATGAGATTTTCGTCCCAGATCAAATTCTTAACCTATACTTTCTGTGATGGTATTTTTTAGTTTGAGGGGACTAACCATGAAAACATCATTAAATTCTAATATTTTCGCTTTTGTATCAGCACTTATTTTGGCCCTGCTATGGCTACCAACCCAAGCAGAGGCAAGGCCTTGGTCTGACAAAAAGCTCGATAAAACCATTCTCAAAATAGACCATGATCTTACCCGCAAAAAATGGGCATCAGTGATCAGCCGCAGTTCAAAGGCCATACCTCAGTGCATCGCCAAATACTCTGATCAACACAAAATGTGCATTGTGATGCTGAGAAACATTAATCACAGCTACGAAGAAACCAGACGCTTTAACCCTAATCACGAGCAGATCAAAAGTGCCTATGTGCTCTCGTCGCACGTTTTTGGAAAAACCCATTCCACGACTATCAAGACCAGAGATTACTATTACAAATATCTCATTTTTACTGAAGACTATCGGGCCGCTGTGCCCCTAGTGCAGGAAATCATTGATATTGAAGAAGCCGGGCCTAATGACGATTACCGGTTGATGCAGAGGTATAACCAATTATATGCCCTGCAGGGTCTAGTAGAGAACTGGCCTGCGGAAGAAGCTGCCCTGACGGTGGTGCTAAAGCTGGCAAAAGAAGTGATGGGCGATGACAGCGAGGATGTGCGGGCTGCCGCCGAGGCTCTGGCGCATAATTACTGTATTCAAAACAAGTTTCATGAGTTTTTTAAGCTGATTAATGCGCAGAATATAGAAGTGCCCTGCTTCGCAAAGCCTAAGAGCTAGGCGATTTTTTAATCTAAGTGTTTTTAATCTAAGGGCTCTTTAGTCTAAGGGCCTTTAGTCCAAGGGCCTTTAATCTAAGGGCTTTTAATCTAGGGGCTTTTAATCTAGATACTTTGCCAAATGCTGATGGAAATTCACTATCGCCTTTTCGAAATAGCCAAAGGTAAAGTGGTCGTTAGCGCCACTACCAACCGATTCCTGTATAGCGCAAGCCGCTTCACGGTCTTCGTCTTGCCCAGATTCATTGACAAAAAGGGCATCGCGCCTCGCGTCTTCATGGCTGATCTGATGGTCGTCGCCCTGCCGATTTATCATGCGATACACTACCCACTGGGAGCGAGTTGGGCTCAGGGGCTCGAGCATCACTAGGCTGGTATGTTTGGACAGCACTGCGACACTTGCATTGGGAAACAGCAGATAAACCTGGGTGACCAGCCCGTCGATACGCCGTTTTTCTGGCGCTACATCACGCAATTTTTCGATACGCTTAAACGGGAATGTCACCCTTGAATTAGCGCCGAAAGTTTCTACCAATGTCAGGTTATCAAGGCCGTAGGGGTAAAAGGTCTCTTTGTGCAGAGACTTAATATGGTACCCCTCCATGAGGGTTTCAGTAAGCAGCTTCCAGTTAGCCTCATCGGTCAAGTTGGTGTGCTCGAACATCTCCTGTTCTGGGGTAAAAAAATCTAAAGTATCGTTGAGCATCTCCGGGCTGATCTCGCCCTCTTGCATCACATAGACAATGCCGCCTTTTTCAACAGCGCTGACTTGCACCAAGCCATGCTCTTCGGGGTCGATACCGGGAAAGCCCTCTGGGCCTGGAATGTTTTTAAGGTTGCCCTCAAGATTGTAAGTCCATGCATGATAGGGACAAACAAAAGACCGAGAACAGCCGCTGCCCTTAGCTACCTGCATACCGCGATGACGGCAGGCATTAATAAACGCCCTAACCACCCCATCGAGACCGCGCACAACAACCAACGGAGTTCCTGCTGCTTTACGGGCAATATAACTGCCTTTATCTGGTAGTGCGGCAGATGGGCAATAGGGTACGGGAAGTCGCTTTAAGAGTGCTATTTCAGCGTCAAAACGCTCTTGGGACTGATAGTGATCAACTGGCTCTGTCCAGACTGTATCGCCTAGGTCTGTTGTACTGTTATCTATGTGGCTAAAAATACGCTCGATAACCGCTTGGTCATCAAGAAGCTGCGGGCCAGCTGTCGCTATTTTTGCGTTGGTGTCTGTCTGGTTCATGATGCAGCCATTATTTTTATTATTTGCATAAACTATAAGAACAGCCGCTAGATTACAACTCTGAATTGGAGGCTCGCTGTCTTAGCGTGGCTATCTCATGCTAACTGCGCGGTCATGCCATAGGTTCTGAGCAACCATAAAGCCCTTGCAATGTACTTGAGCGATCAAGTATATTGCAGCAATGAAAACTTCAGCGACTACACAGCAACATCCGTCACCGATCACAAGCATACTCAGCTTTCTGGAGACAGCCTCTGCCCTTGAACGCAGACTGGATCGTATTCTGTCCAGCATGAAAGGGATTAGTTTTAGTGAGTACCGGCTGTTAAGTGCCCTTGCACAGGCTAATGCTACTGGCTTCCCCAAAGTAGAGCTAGCCAATGCTGTGGGCCTGACCCCTTCTGCCATAACCAGAGCACTTAAACCCTTGGAGAAGATTGGTTATATTGCCACCCAACGCAATGAACGGGATGCTAGGCAGAGCCTTGCGCTAATTACAACGCAGGGTCGAGAGCTGTTGCAGGATGCACAGAATATTCTTGATGATACGCTGAGGGAATTGCCGATCAATTCTTTAAGCCCGCAAAAAGTACTGGCGTTTCAGCAGCGGCTGGATGAATTTAAAGGCGTTGGAAAAACCCCTCTATAGAACGAGCCTCGTTCGTGTAAAAAAGAGCGCCACCCTGGAAGTAGTTCTGCGCCGCTTTGCGGCTTGTCAGTGTGGCCCTCGACTGCAAGAACTGCTTTAGCCAGAACCTGAGCTTTAAACTCGCTACCGCTAATCTTCGGCAAATAAAAAACCCCCGCACTATCGTGCGAGGGTTTTGTTGATGTTTGGGCGCGGGGTTCTTCGCGGGATTATTCGGCCTTTGGCCTCACCCCGTTGGGGCTGCCCTAAAGGGCATTCAAATTTGCTGCGCAAATTTAGTGAACCTGAGCTTTAAACTCGCTCCCGCTAATCTCCGACAAATAAAAAACCCCCGCACTATCGTGCGAGGGTTTTTTATTTGGTGGAGCCTAGCGGGATCGAACCGCTGACCTCAACACTGCCAGTGTTGCGCTCTCCCAGCTGAGCTAAGGCCCCAAAAAAGGAAGCCGCATAATAGGGATCAGCTTCTAGCAAGTCAAGCCTGTTTTCCCGACAAATAGGGCCTTCAGCCAAGTTCTTGGTAGGCTTTTTCCATCTTTTTGAGTTTCTTTTTACCCACGCCCCCAAGAATATCGATGGCATGGCGCAATCGGGCGCGGGACATGTCTGCTCCCAGCAAATTCATGGAGTCCATTACCGAAATGGAGGCACTGCTACCGGCGATGGCGATAAACAGCGGGGCCAGGAAGGGTTTGAGCTTGATATCCATGGCGTCAGAAACGCTTTTAAGGCCGTTAAAGATGTTATCTCGACTCCATTGCTGCACTGATTCCAATCGCCACAGGGCGGACTGTAGAACCTCTAAAAGCTGGTCTTCTTCCATACCGGCGGACTTTAGGTCTTCTGGGGTAATGGGTAACATGCCGGATACTAGGTAATTGCCTAGAGGCGCCAAATCGGAGAATGTTTCCATACGCTGCCGGGCAAAGGGCAGGAAGGCCATCAATGTGTCGCGATTAAGGGCCCATTCCTGAAGGCGATCGGCCAACTGCTCGTCGCTTAGTTCATCGCGAATCCACATGCCGTTGAGCCAGCTGAGTTTTTCGACATCAAATACTGGGCCCCCTAGGCTGACTCGCTGTATATCAAATACTTCCAGCATTTCTGCCAAGTTAAATTTCTCACGCTCGTCTGGCATAGACCAGCCCATGCGGCCTAGATAGTTAAGCAGCGCTTCTGGTAAATAGCCCATGCGCTTGTAGTACAGGATGCTGGTCGGATTTTTACGCTTGGACAGCTTGCTCTTGTCTACATTGCGCAGTAATGGCAGGTGACAAAAGACTGGCGCGTTCCAACCAAAGTATTGGTACAACAAAATATGTTTAGGCGCTGAATTAATCCACTCTTCGCCACGAATCACATGGCTAATTTCCATAAGGTGGTCGTCGACGACGTTGGCAAGATGGTAGGTTGGCATGCCATCGGCTTTTAAGAGTATCTGTAGGTCAATCTGTGCCCAGTCGATGCTAATTTCACCACGCAGCATGTCATTAAAAGTGCACTGCCCTTCTCTGGGCACCTGCATACGAACCACATGGGATTCACCCTTGGCTACGCGCGCTTTAGCCTCGTCCTGGTCCAGGTGCATACACAGGCCGTCGTAACCCATTGGCTGCTTCTCTTCCATCTGAGTTTTACGTAGCTCATCTAAACGCTTTGAGGTGCAGAAGCAGCGAAATGCATGACCGCTGTCGAGTAATTTGTCGGCGTGCTCTCGGTAGATCGCTGAACGCTCGCTCTGCCGGTAGGGGCCTTTATCACCACCATTATCTGGGCCCTCGTCCCAATCCAAACCTAACCAGTGGAGTGCATCTAATATGGCTTTTTCTGACTCTGGTGTGGATCTCGCTTGATCTGTGTCTTCGATGCGCAGTAAAAATTGGCCGCCCTGACTATGAGCAAAGGCCATATTAAAGAGCGCCACATAGGCGGTGCCGACATGGGGGTCACCGGTGGGCGATGGTGCGATGCGAGTGCGAACGGTCATTGGGTAGTCCATAAGGTATCAAGCTGGGCATTATACGGTGCCCATTCCTGCCCCGCGACAACAACTTATTCGCCATTACTGCACGGGAACTGTGACACAGCCTGCAGACCTTAACCTTAGCGCTATACCCACAGCCCTGTTTAAATTATTTTAATTTGAAATCAATGACTTGCAGCACCTAATTAAAATCACTTGTAGGGTGACATAAATGCTCAAATCAACAAAAATAATAAACTGTACCTGTCTAAAAATAAGCTGTACCGATCTAAAAATAAAGGGTACCTGTCTAAAGATAACCTTTATCGCAATGGCCACCTTTGTTGCTTTAACCCTCAACCCGATGGTGGCTGCCGACCACCGGGGTATTGTTGAAGAAATTACAAAAGAGATTACAGAAGCGACTACAGAAACTATTCCAAAAACGATTACGGACAGTATGCTCCATCAGGCACAAAGCAAGTATGACGAAACAGCGGAAGTAGAAAAGCTCAAAAGTGCCTCTCCTATGATTCTGGTTTATTACGCCTCTACTGATAACGAAGCCCTGCTCTTAGATTATCAAGCGGATATTCGGGCGATCTACGACGTTAATTCTGATTATATTTGGGGCACTCAGCCACAGGTTAGAATGCAGTTCAACTCGCACTTTTACCGGGAACTCGAAAACGGCTCAGAGCAGCCTCTCCCATGGCATAAACCGGTTTCCACCAGAGCCTCTATCCATTACTAATCAGTGAAATAACTATTTTGGTATAGCTGCCATAGCTAAATACCATGCAAAAAAACCTCTAAAGCCCGCCAATGCTATTGGCTATATCAATTTTGCATGTTTTAATTAAAAAACATGCAAAGGAGCTATAGCCTATTATTTTTGTTCCATAGGTTAACAAAGCTTCTGCGCTAATAAATCAATCCGCGGGCAATTCAAGGAGATCATTATGTCTGGGCAAGAAAGAATATTTGTCGTCGTCAACCCTACCCTAAGTGAGCATGTCGCTCTTCAGCGCGCCATTATCACCGCCAAGTTAATACAACCGAGCCCAACGCTCTGTGTCTTTGTTGCCATAGATCACGATACCGTCAATACCGATTTCAGCAACGATGATATCTATCGCAATACAGACTGGTTTGAGGAACAAATTCACGCGCCTCTCAAGGCCGCGGGCCTCGAATATAAGGTTGAGGTTTCTTGGAGCAACGACTGGCAGAAATCGATTATGCATGCTGCAGAAAAGTTTGCTGCGACGCGTATTTTAATCCGCGCCGGTGAACCCAAAATTAGCCGCCGCTTCAGTTTCGCTGAATCAAAATGGAAGCTACTTAAGGGAGCAACTTGCCCTGTGCTAATAGTGCGTGACGGTGCTGCCGAACAGCGCAAAGTGGTGCTGGCAGCGGTTAATTTTCAGGCCAACCGCGACCATCAACAGCGCCTCAACAGTAATATTATTAACCGCGGTAGAGCGTTGGCCAAAAGCTACAATGCCGAGTTTCACGTGGTCAACGCCTATATAGACTCTATGCTATACCCCGATCGCGGTCGCTTACTGAAGGAGACAGATCTGGATCCCAGTAATATTCATGTGCTCAAAGGCTATACCGATGAAGCGATTGCCAAGGTGGCAGCAGACATTAATGCTGACGTTGTGATCATTGGTACCCTGGGCCAAACAGGTCAGGCCAAGACCAGACGCGGCAACACTGCAGAGCGCGTAATTTCTGCTGTGGACGTGGATGTTGTGGTGGTTAATTCAGAGTATGAAAGTTAACGAAAGACTAGCTGGAGGGCTTAGGTAGCCAGTATCTAAGCCCTCTTTCTTTAAAGCTCTAAGTTTAAGAGCCTTCAGCTTTAAGGTTCTAAGTTTAAGAGCCCTCAGCTTTAAGGTTCTAAGTTTAAGAGCCCTCAGCTTAAGGCTCTAAGAGTAGCAGCCCTCAGCTTAGACGCTATGCCGTATCCGCACTCTTTAGAGGAACGATCACTCTAGACAGTGGGTTGAGCGCAATCCAGGCGCAGCAGAGCATTAAGATAACGGAGCAACCCACCATGGTCACGCTGATATTCCATTCAATAGCAAAGCCCATTATCGCGTCACCTATAGGGAGCAGCCCCAGTGACATAAACATCAATATACTCATCACCCGACCCAGAATCCTGCTCGGTGTTCTTTTTTGTAACCAGGTGGTGAAATGAACCCAGAAAAAGGCGTCTAACAAACCGGCAATACCAAATATCAGCATCGCCCACCAATAGGGTTCATAAAAGATCACCAATGCTAAACAGGATGAGCTGAGCATATTGACCCAGTACATAACGGGAATAAGGTTCTTATCGCTGGGCCCCGCCATTATTCCAGACAGAGCAGCGCCAATAAATGCACCGCCACCATAGGCTGCCATCTCTAGACCATAGACATAGGCACCTTCGGCAAAGCGCTGATTGGCCAATACTGGTAAGCCTACATAGATCATTGGCATAAAAAAGAAGTGCAGAACGGCCATACCAATAAACCCTAAGCGCACAGCAGGTACTGACCAGACCCAGGCCAAAGCTTCCCGCGCTTCATCCATCACCGAGGTACCCTCTACAACCTCCTCTTCAGAGGACAATGGCCGAGTTTTAACAAACATTAGTGATAGTAGAGACAGGGCAAAAGTGAGCCCGTCGACGAAAAAAGCACGTGCCAAACCTTCGCGATCTCGTTCATAGGCAGCTAAACCTTGGGCCGCCATATCCGCTGTCTGCTGGCTTACATTGCTCACTTCACCCGCAATAATTAATCCCGCAACAACCGGCCCTACTGTCATGCCCAGATGCAAGGTGGTCTGCACTATGGCATTACCTGCCTGGAGTTGGTCTTTGGAAACGATACTGGGCAGTATGGATATGCTTGCCGGGTAGAAAAAAGCATCTGCCACACCAAAGGCAAACGCCATCAAAAATACCATGACAATATCTACAGAGTCCTGACTGATCATGTATGCCAGCGACATAACCAACAACATGCGCAGTGCATTACTGGCAATCATGACGGCTTTTGGACTAGTCCTATCTACCAACACGCCACCGGCAAGCAGTAAAAATGCGCGTGGTATTCCCTGGGCCGCAAACACTAATCCAGTCAGTGCCGCGCTACCGGTCATCTGCAATACCAACCAGGGAAAGGCTAGCAGGCTAATGTGATCGCCCACAACGGAGATCATTTCGCCAAACCAAAACAGGGAAAAATTGCGGTCTCTAAAGAGTTTTAACATTGTGGTGACTACGATGCTAGATAAGTTGTGGGACAGTCTATACAAGCAGTGGGTTTGGATACAGCAACATCTAAAGTTTGCGTTTACCTGACTCAGTTAAATGTAGCCGGTCTTGCAACCGCTCTATCTCGTCCTGAGCCCAGGGCGTGAGCTCATCCATCGCTTCCCATTCCTGGTTGAGATCATGTTGAATAATGCGTTCCTCCGCATTGGGCCGATCAGGCGAGCTAGAACGAGCATGACCTAAGCCCAAGCAGGATAATTTACCGGACACCCATTTGATAAGTTTAATGGGCGTAGCCCTGCCGATTGTCCATGACAGAAAATGCCTCCATGGCGTCTTGAATATTGCCCAAGGCTTGGTTCATATGGCTTTCTATGGCGGTCACAGGAACCTCCATATGCTTGGCAATTGCGCTGTAGCGCAGCCCTCTATAGCGGTGCAGTAAAAATACATAGCGAGTTTTATCGGACAACTCGGCGATCGAGTCTTTTATCGCCTCGGTCTTAAGCTCACCCTTGAGCACTAGGCATGCTCGCTCGGACTTACAGCCAGCTATTAAATGGTTTTTCTGGAGATGATTAATAGATATCCGCACGGCCATGTTAAATAGGTGGCCACGCAGGTTACTAATATCTCGACTGTGTTTAAGTCGGCAGAGCTTTAGGTAGGTAGTTTGGGCAATTTCATCAGCCTGCTTAGTATTTCCAATTTTACGGACTAAGAGTTGACGTAATTCCTCTGATATTTCCTGATAAAGCTGTGTGACCTCAGGCGCATTCCTTTCGGCGGTCATTTGCAAAATTATTATTCTCGATATTGGTCTTCTTATTTACGACGCCCTGTCACTGAAAAATCCTTTTCTGGCCGCACTCCCGCAACCAGTCCCCTGATCAGAATTCATTTCCAATCTGGCTCGCCTTCGCTGCTGATTAAATTTAATAGAGTAATTAATTAAACTGAATAAACCGTCGTGCGCACGCCATACCTTATAAGACTCCGAAGAGAGCATTTTCCCTACCTTGGAATCAAAAATAGTTTTTGGGACAGGTGTATAAGAGTGACTGCAGCCCGGATATTCCAGGCACAATTAAATGAGAAAAACAGGATATAGACGAAATACAACAGGAGAAAAATGGTGGGCCGTCCGCGACTCGAACGCGGGACCAATTGGTTAAAAGCCAACTGCTCTACCAACTGAGCTAACGGCCCTCAGAGGAGGTGCGTACTATACGGACCAGAAGACAAAATTCAAGCCTTA
>Ga0209712_10000702_pt1 | contig 29111 bp, 41 predicted proteins | sample ArcOceMetagenome_FD_187443 | JGI IMG/M metagenome (GOLD analysis project Ga0209712, IMG submission 187443) | Marine eukaryotic phytoplankton communities from Arctic Ocean - Arctic Ocean - Greenland ARC118M Metagenome (SPAdes) (version 2) | ecosystem: Environmental > Aquatic > Marine > Oceanic...
TACTACCATTTGTCCAAATGTCAAGGAATACTCGTTCACTTATGTTATTAGAATTATCATAAACATTTTCTATTTTAAAATCGACCTTTTGAACAGGCATAAAAATAGTGTCAAGTTGTAGATAATTCTCAGTTCCTTCTAAAAAAGTTTGAGATGCTAGTTGATAACCATTTCCATATTCAAATTTAAATTCAATTTCCAGAATATTAGAAGTAGAAATCGTTGCAATGTAATGATTTGGATTTATAATTTCTAGATTTGACGGTAATTGAATTAAATCTGCAGTAATGACAGCTGGTCCTTGAATTTTTAAACGACCAAACTGTACATTTTCTGTGTCACTTTTAAAAACAATCCCTTTTAAATTTAATAAGATTTCAAGTATATCTTCTCGAACACCAGGAATGGTTGAAAATTCATGACTTACACCAGCAATTCGGACGGCGGAAATGGCTATACCATTCAAATCACCTAATAGTACTCGCCTTAATTGATTTGCAATCGTTATTCCTTGCCCCGATCTTAAAAAATTTATCAGAAATTGTCCATGACAAGCACCCGATTCAATCTTTTCTGATTTAAGACATTTAATAGAAATGTTATCCATATTTTAATTTATTAGAAATAGAAATTCTAAACGCGGCGACGTTTTGGAGGTCGACAACCATTATGTGGAACAGATGTAATATCTTGAATTGCAGTTATTTCAAATCCTGCACCTTCAATTGCTCGAATTGCAGTTTCACGACCTGATCCTTGTCCTTTGACTAAAATTTCAACATTTTTCATTCCAGTACTTAGTGCTTCTAAAGCTGCTTTTTCAGCAGCCGTTTGAGCGGCAAAAGGGGTACTTTTTCGAGCTCCTTTAAATCCTGCGCTTCCCGCTGAAGCCCATGAGATAGTATCACCAGTTAAATTAGTGATTGTTACAATTGTATTATTAAATGTCGATTGAATATGAACAACACCACTTGTAAAACTATTTTTATCTTTTTTCGTATTTGATTTTCTCGTTGTTTGTGCCATATAAAATTTTTTTTAAATAAATCCCATTACGAATAAAGTTATTTTTTCTTGCCAGTAACAGTTTTCTTTGAACCACGTTTTGAACGAGCATTTGTTCTAGTTCTTTGACCACGAACGGGTAAATTATTTCTATGTCTTTTTCCTCTGTGACAATTTATTTCATTTAATCGTTTGATATTTAAACCATTAAATCTTCTTAAATCACCTTCTAGTGTTAAATCTGCTTCTTCTAACGTTTGACGTAAAATTACTGCTTGTTCTGTAGTTAAATCATTAACTCGTGTTTCAGAATCAATGTTTGCAGTTACAATAATTTTTCTTGCAGATGTAAGACCAATTCCATGAATATAAGTAAGAGCGTACGCAATTTTTTTATTTCGTGGTAAATCAACCCCAACTAATCTAACCATTTTCTAAACTCCTTTAAAATATTATCCTTGACGTTGTTTATGTTTTGGATTTGGACAAATTACCATAATTTTACCATGTCGTTTAATTACTCGACATTTATCACACATTTTTTTTACTGAAGGACGAACTTTCATTTTTTGATTTTTAAATAATAATTTTAATTTTATTGATACATATTGTTATAGACATTTGAATAGTAAATATTATTAATTTCACGAATTAGATCTAAAACTACCCCAGCTAAAATTAACAAAGAAGTTGTACTTAATCCATTAAGACCTGTAATATTTAAAGTTGATTCAATAAAATTGGGTACTATTGTTATAGTAGCAAGCATTGTTGCTCCAATTAAAGTTATTCGTTTTATGACTTGTTTTAAATAAAAAGTAGTTTGTAATCCAGGTCGAACACCTGGGATTGTTACAGCCATTTTTTGTAATTGATCTGAAATATCTTTTGGATTTAAAACAATTGACGAATAAAAAGAACTAAATGTCAAAATTAGTACAAAGTAACCAATCCAATAAATAAATTTAAAAGACGTGAGAAAATTTAACCAAGGAAATATTCCTAAATTAATAATATAATTCGGAATTACTAAAATAGCCGTTGTTAAAATAATTGGCATAACGCCAGCTTGGTTAAATCGTAATGGAAGATAATTATTTACTGCATCTTGTAATGAAGCTTGATTTAATTGTTTTGATGAAATTAATGGAACTTTTCGAATACCTTCTTGTAAAAATACGATTCCATATAATGAAGTAAAAACTAATAAACCAAGTGCTATTCCGGATAAAACAGTAAAATTTTCACTATTTTCGACAATTACCTTTTTACAAAGATTTGGTAAATTTGAAATAATATTTGTATAAATAAGTAAAGATGCTCCATTACCTAATCCATAATCAGTAATTAATTCACTTAACCAAAGAACTATCATTGCTCCAGTAGTTAACCAAAGAACTATTTCTAAGGCTAAAGTATAATTCCAATCGAATAGTATTTGTTTTAAATATAAAGTTACGCCGACACTTTGAATAACAGCCCAAATTAATGTTATAACCCGTGTTAAACGACTGATAGAACGACGACCTTCAAAATCACCTTCTTTTTGAAGTTTTGCAAGTTTGGGCGAAAATCCTAAAAGTAACTGAATTAAAATTGTTGCATTAATATATGGAAAAATGTTCAAAGTAAATAAACCAATGACAAAAGTATTATCACCAGAAAATGTACTTACTACACTTTTTGTTACAGAATGCCGTTGAATATAAAATGCTAAATCACTATGATTTATTCCAGGAACAGGAAGAAATGTTCCAATTCGAATTAATAATAATATTCCAAGACTAAATGATAAGCGGTTTAATAAAACATCTCTAATTTCTTTGTTAATTTTCACTATTCTATTCTTATGATATTTATGAAATTATCCTACATTTAAATCACGTTTTTTTATTACTTGTGATTTTGTAGTTAAATTATTTAAAGCGCAAATTGATGCACGAGCATTATTTAACAAATTGTTTGATCCTAATTGCTTTGCGATAACATTTTTAACACCAGCTACTTCTAAAACAATTCGAACTGCTCCACCTGCAATTACCCCTGAACCTTCGATTGAAGGTTTCATGAATACTTTACAAGCTCCAAAATCTCCAATAACATTATGAGGAATACTTAAAGCTTTTGTAAGTGGAAGTTTTATTAAATTTTTTCGTCCATCAGTTTTTGCTTTTTTAAAAGCATTAACTACATCATCTGCTTTAGCAACACCCACTCCAACTTGTCCATTTTCATCACCAATTACTACAATTGCTCGAAAACTTAATTTTTTACCACCTTTTGTTACCTTAGAAACTCGATCAATTTTGATTAATCGTTCTACTAATTTCGGCTCTCGTGAATTATTATTGCGACGAGAATTTTTTTTTAACTTATTTACTTTTTTTAAATCACTACTCATAAAATATGTTTAATTTGTGTATTCATTTACAAATTTTAATTTAAAATTGCAAACCACCCGCTCTGGCTCCGTCCGCTAATGCTTTTATACGTCCATGATATAAATATGGACCACGATCAAAAACAATTTTTGTAATATTTTGTTTTAAACTTAATTCTGCTAATTTTTCCCCCATAAGGCGAGATGCATCACAATTTCGACCTGTTGATAAAGCAAGTTTAATTGATCTATCTAAAGTTGAGCAAGCAAGTAAAGTTTTAGAATTAGTGTCATCAATTATTTGTGCATAAATATTTTCATTTGAACGATAAACCGATAATCTTGGTCGTTCAAGTGTTCCTTTAACGTTACCACGTAAAGCTTCACGTTTTAATTTATGATATTTATTAGGTTTTAATTTTTTGTTTTTATTTTTCAATTTTAATAAAGTTTTTTTTGAAAATTTCATAGTTCTAGTTTTTAATTTTTTAAAAATATAAGAAGGTTCTAATTCGATCTAAACAGAATTATAAATGCTTGAGCATTAACCATTTAAAAACAAAGTTGATTAACTCTCTTATTTTCCAGATTTTCCAGCTTTGCGGATAATTTGCTCATTTTTATATAAAATTCCTTTACCTTTATAAGGTTCTGGACGTCGCCAAGCTCTTATATTAGCTGCAAATAATCCTAATAGTTCTTTATCGCACGATTTTAAATTGATAGTTGTATTCTGAACAACCTCAACAGAAACTGTTTCTGGAATTTCAATTTTAACCGGATGACTATAACCTAAGTTTAAAACGATCTCTTTACCTTGAACGGTAGCTCTATAACCAACGCCTTTTAAAATAAGAGTTAAATCAAATTGTTCAGAAACTCCAACAATCATATTGTTAATTAAAGTTCGATATAAACCATGTAGTGAACGAAGGTTTCGGGTATCAGTTTTTAAACTTACTCTTAAAACACTGTTATCTTGTTGAATTCCAATCGTATTTGGGATTACTGTTTGTAAAGTTCCAAATTTTCCTTTAACGGTAATTGCTGATTCACTATAATTAACATCAACATTTTCCGGAATAGCGATTGGTAATTTTCCTATACGTGACATTTTAGAAACTCCTTATTTACCAAATATAACATAAAACTTCACCCCCAATACCCAATTCTTTAGCTTTTAGATTTGTCATTACGCCTTTTGAAGTAGACATAATTGCAATTCCTAAGTTATCTAAAACTTTAGGTAATTTTTTTGAATTTGCATAAACTCGCAAACCGGGTTTACTTACCCTTTCAATTTTACAAATAACGGATTCTCGAGATTTACCAGTATATTTTAATGAAAGCAATAAATAATTTACATTATTTTCTTTATAACTTTCAAAATCTTCAATAAACCCTTCTTCCTTTAAGATATTTGCAATAGCTAAAGACATCTTTGTAGCAGGAATCTGAACAATTTGATGCTTTACCATATTTGCATTTCTGATTCTTGTTAACATATCTGAAATAGTATCTGTTACCACAATTCTCTCCTTATCAAGTAGATTTTTTCATTTATTTATTCTTGTGACCAACGTTTACGTTTTAAATGTTTTTTCTTATCCCAAACTTGATTTAACTCACTAAATGAAGAATATTTTTCATAATATCCACAATCATTTAATGGGAATCGTAAAAATTTGAATAAAATCATTCCATTTAAAATTTTATCCATAGATTTTGAATGATATTTTGGAGAAGAATGTTCTAAAACGATGTTAATTGTAAAACCTTGATTTTGCTCTACATCTTCATAATTAATTTCCGGGAAAATTAATTGTTCTTTTAAACCAAATGTATAATTTCCAGCTTTATCAAAACTTCTTAAAGATAAACCGCGAAAATCACGGATTTGAGCAAACGTAAAGAATAGTAATTTTGTTAAAAAGGCATACATTTTTTCTCCTCTTAACGTTACACTTAAACCTAATTCCATATCTTCACGAATTTTAAACCCAGCAATAGCTTTTTTTGATCTTGTAATAAGAGGTTTTTGTCCCGCAATTTTTTCAAATTCTTCAATATTTTTTTTCAAAATATTTGTATTCTGAGCGGCTAAGCCAAGTCCACGATTAATTTGAATTTTTTTTAATTTTGGAACAGTATGCGGATTTCTAAATCGTGTAGGACTATTTTTTATTAAAATCGGTTTAATTCCTTCTTCATACTCTTTTTTGATATCTCCAAGTAAATTATGAATATCAGCAATTTCTTCTAATGAATGTTGATTTAGCATATTTTAAGATACTTCTTTTAAATTTAATTTGACATTTGAATGATGAATCGGTGCTTCAAATTGTTTAATTTCACCTATCTCATTTTCTGTATTTGGTTTAAGATGTTTAAACTTAAAATTAATTCCTTGTACTAGAACTTTTCCTGTGTTTTGATTAATTTTAATAATTTCGCCCGTTTCATTTTTATGAAACCCTGAAATAATTGTTACTGTATCACCAAGTTTAATTGGCATTTTTTGTTTTTTTAACATTTATAAAACCTCCGGTGCTAATGATACAATTTTAGAAAAATTTCTATCACGAATTTCACGAGCAACAGGACCGAAAACACGGGTCCCACGAGGGTTATTATCCATGTTGACAATTACGGCTGCGTTATCATCAAATCGAATGTACATACCATCTTGTCGACGAATAGTTTTTTTAGTTCTTACTACAATTGCTCGAATTATGTCAGAACGTTTAATAGGCATATTCGGTATAGCTTCTTTAACAACCGCAATTATTGTGTCACCAATTTCTGCGTATTTTTTGTTTCCACCTAATATTCGAATACACATCACTTTTTTAGCACCTGTATTATCGGCTACTGTTAAAATTGTTTGAGGATAAATCATAAAATATCATTTAACTTATTAACGATGATTTTGAAAGAATTTCAATTAACTTCCAACGTTTTCTTTTACTTAATGGTCGACATTCTTGAACTAAGACTTGATCACCAATACTACATTGCTCCAATTCATCATGAGCTAAATACTTCTTAGTTTTTATTAGAGTTTTAGAATATATTGGATGTGGGTATCGATTTTCAATTTTTACCACAATAGTCTTTTGCATTTTATTACTAATTACAATACCAATTTGTTGCTTTACTGGCATTTAAAACTCCTTAATTTTCTGTTGAATAGTGTAAATTTTTTGCCAATTAATATCGATCTATAATTAACTTAGTAGTTTAATCTTTTTGCTCAGGGTTTTCTAATCTTAAGCTTAAAAGTGTTTTTAATTGAGCTAATCGACGTTTTTTATGCTTTATTTCGTGTGATTTAAAACTTTGACGAGTTGCTTTTTTAAAACGTAAGTTAAATAATTCATTTTCAGTTCCAACAATCGCTTCAGATAGTTCTGGATTTGAAAGTGAAATAATATCAGTAAATTGAGGGACACCCATATTTTATTTAATATCGTCTTTAATAATAAACTTTGTTTTTAATGGTAATTTATAAGAAGCTAAATTGAATGCTGCCTTAGCCACTTCTTCAGGAACCGAGCTAATTTCAAATAGAATTGTTCCAGGTTTTACTACAGCAACCCAATAATCTACAGCACCTTTACCAGAACCCATTCTTGATTCAGCTGCTCGAGCAGTAACAGTTTTATCTGGGAAAATTCTAATCCATAACTTCGCTCCACGTTTTGTATAACGTGTAATTGTTCGTCGAGACGCTTCAATTTGACGCGACGTAATCCAATTTGGTTCTAAAGCCTGAAGGCCAAAATCTCCAAAGCAAATTTCGTTTCCACGAGTAGCTTTTCCTCGCATACGTCCGCGATGATATTTTCTATATTTTGTTCTTTTTGGACTTAACATAACAAATTAATTTAATAAAAATATAAATTTTTTCCATTAGTAAAAATTTTTTACCTATTTAGATAAAATTTCACTCTTGAATAACCAAACTTTAATTCCTAAAACACCATAGATAGTATTAGCTTCTTTCGTTGCATAATCAATATCTGCACGTAATGTTTGTAAAGGAACTCGACCTTCTCGAATCCATTCACTTCTCGCCATTTCAGCTCCATTTAAACGTCCTGAAACTTGAATTTTTATTCCGTTTACATTCTGTTTTTGAGCTCTCTGTAATGCTTCCCGAATAGCTCTTCTAAAAGCAATACGTTTTTCTAATTGTTCAGCAACTAAATCAGCAAGAAGATTCGCATCTAGATCAGCATTTTCTACTTCAGAAACGTTAATTGTAACTTGACGACTAGCTGGTAATAGTTTTTTAATATTGTTTAATAAATTTTCAATTCCAGCACCTAAATCACCAACTAATATACCTGGTTTTCCAGTTTCAATATTTAACTGAATTTGATCATTTAAGCCATTTCGACATATTTTAACATTAGCAATACTATTTGCTTTTGCGATCGTGTGAATGTATGTTCGAATTTTATCATCTTCTTCTAAGACATTGGCGTATTGATTGAAATTAGCGTACCATGTAGATTTATGTTCTTGCGTGATACCTAATCTAAATCCTAAAGGATGTGTTTTTTGCCCCATAGAATTAATCCTTTTAATTTAAAATAAATTTATTATTTAATTGTTTTCTTTCATAACAACCGTAATATGACAGGTTGGTTTTAAAATTTTGTACGCTCTTCCTTGAGCACGTGGTCGAATTCTTTTTAATTTGGGTCCTTCATCGGCAAAAATTTCATCAATTATCAATTTTTTTTTATCTAATCCATAATTGTGTTTTGCATTCGCTGCAGCTGAATGAACTACTTGCCATATTGGCCCACCAGCATCATAAGGTAAAAATTCTAAAATCATTAGCGCTTCTTGGTATGAGCGACCTCGAATTTGGTCTAAAACTCGTCTGATTTTATGAGGAGACATTCGAATATATTTCGCTACTGCTTTTACTGATTGAGGGTTTGACATAAATAATTATTTTTAATATGTAGTATAGTATTCAATACATGTAGAAATAGGTGTTTAAAAAATTAATAATTTAAAGTTTTTTAATTTTTCGATATATTGAGTAATATGTACTTTTAATTAAATTGATAAAAAAATAACTTTCGTTGAAAACTTTCAAACAATATTAGAATTTTACCATAATGATTCTTTTTTCTTAATAGGTATTCTAGTTTTGTATAAAAGTTTGATTGTTATATAACTAAATTGCTCAGAATTTTTAGAGTCATTAGTTAGAAACTTATTAATTTTTGGTGTTTCATTAATATAAATTTCATGAATCCATATATCAAAAAAGTTAATAGAAAGATTATTCTGTAATGAAATAATAGGTGAATATAAAATTGCTAAAAGATTATCGCGTTCAATTGGATTAGCTTTTAATAAATATAAAATATCGTCAATAGCGTAATAAAGATACTTTTCTTGAAAACTATTTAATACAAGTTTTGCAATTGAGGATAATTTTTTTTCGTATTTTATTTGAAAAGTTTTAGATGTAATTTCATTAGGATTGGGATATTGAAGTGGTTTTCCTTCACTTCGATTATTTGATTTACGTTTTTTTATTACCGAAAGTTTTTCCTTGCATTTACATCTGATATCATATAAGGATCTGATGGGTCTGATGCGTTTGCGTTTGGTCACTCGACGCATTATTTAGTTTATTTAACGTTTTGATTTTCTATCGGCTTTAATATGAGTTTTAAAAGTTCTTGTTGATACAAATTCTCCTAGTTTATGTCCAACTAATTGATCGGAAATGAAAATAGGTACATGTTGCTTACCGTTGTAAACTGCGATTGTAAATCCAATCATACTGGGTAAAATCGTTGAAGATCTAGACCAAGTTGTAATTGTATCTTTTTTCTCAGCTTTGTTTAATTTATTGATCTTTTTCAATAAATGATAGGCAACAAAGGGAGTCTTTTTTAATGATCTTGGCATCTTGAAAATATTGTTATTAATATATTAAATTGCAAAATTATTATTTAAGAGCGTCGGCGAAGAATGTATGAATCACTTAATTTTTTCTTCTTTCTCGTTTTCATGCCTAATGCTGGTTTACCCCATGGCGTTAATGGTCTAGTTCGACCAATCGGTGCTCTTCCTTCACCACCACCATGAGGATGATCACATGGATTCATTACTGAACCACGAACAGTTGGACGTTTACCTAACCAACGAGTTCTACCAGCTTTACCACTTTGGATTAAAAACGCATCATTATTACTAACTTCACCAATTGTAGCGAAACATTCTTTACGAAGTAATCTAATTTCTTTAGATGGTAATCGTAAAGTTACATAATCACCTTCTTTGGCTAAAAGTTTTGCTGATGTTCCTGCAGCTCGAACAATTTGTCCACCTTTATTTGGAATTAACTCAATATTGTGAATAGAAGTTCCTAGAGGAATTTCAGTTAATGGTAAAGTGTTTCCAATATTTAATGGTGATGCTGAACCAGATAGAATTTTGTCGCCAACATTTAAATTTTTACTGTGTAAAATATAGCGTTTTTCACCATCTACATAGTTAATTAATGCGATTCTAGCGTTTCGATTTGGATCATATTCAATCGATGAAACAATTCCTTCAATCCCGTATTTATTACGTTTGAAATCAATTATTCTATAACGACGTTTGTGTCCACCACCGCGATGACGGATAGTAATAACACCTCTGTTATTTCTTCCTTTATTACGATGATTTTTTTGAATTAAGCTTTTTTCTGGTTTAGTTTTTGTAATTTCAGTAAAAGCTGAAAGTGCTCGGTTACGCGTACCTGGAGTGTATGCTTTATAAAGACGAATACTCATAAACTTTATTATTATTTTTTATTTATTAATTTTCGGTAAATAAGTTTATTACATCACCCTCAGATAAAGTTACAATTGCTTTTTTATATTGTGGTTTCCAACCAAGATATTTACCCACACGTTTTTTCTTACGTGGAAGGCGACAAGTATTAACTTTTATAATTTTTACATTAAATAAATCTTGAATTGCAGCTTTAATTGCAATTTTATCAGAGTAACGGTCTACAATAAAACTATATTGATTATTTTCTAAAAGTCTCGTTGCTTTATCTGTAATAATAGGATATTTGATAATTTGTGCATTAGAATTAATCACAATAAATCTCCTTTATATCATTTAGTGCTAATGGAGTTAATATAATTTGTTTTGCTTTTAACAAGCTAAGAGTATTTAGATTAGAAGCTAAAATTAATTCAACATTTTTAAGGTTTTGTGTTGATAACTTTAATGCAGTTGTTTTTTTTGAAACAATTACTAATAATTTTTGATCTAAATTAATCGCACAATCTTGACAAATTTTTAGAAAATTTTTTGTCTTAGGTTGTGTAATTTCATTTTCTAAATTTTCAATAACTAATATATTATTTTTTTTGTTATATAACAAAGTTTGTAAAGCTAATCGTCGTTCTTTTTTATTTAGTTTTAAAACAACGGTTTTTGGTTTTGGACCAAAGATTACACCACCACCTTTCCATAAAGGCGAGCGGTTTGAACCAGCTCGAGCGCGCCCTGTTCCTTTTTGTTGCCATGGTTTACGACCACCACCGCGAACTTCACTACGAGTTTTGGTTGAAGCCGTTCCCTGTCTTTGTGAATTTGAATGTCTTAAAAAATCTTTGTGTAGTAAATAATTTCCTGATTTTTCAAGCACATTTAACTTTAATTCATGGCTAGAATCCAATGATTTTCCATTTATATCTAATGGAGTGTATTTTATAAATTTTTGAACGGTCATACTTTATTTTACTATATTCAATTTTTAATTTGAGTTAGTTTACTCTGAAGGAACAATACTCAATAAATTTCCTGGTTTTCCAGGAACAGAACCTTTTATAACTAAAATGTTTTCTTCTAAATTTATTTGAATAACTTTAAGCTTTTGAATTGTTGTAACTTTATTTCCTAATTGACCCGCCATTTTTTTACCAGGTAAAACACGACCGGGACTTGTTCCCATACCGATTGAGCCGGGTAATCTATGATTTTTTGAACCATGAGTCATTGGACCACGTGTAAAGTTATGACGCTTTTGAAGTCCTGAAAAACCTTTACCAATACTTTTACCGCGAATATTTACCAGTTGACCTGGTGAAAGTGAGTCGACTTTTAAAATCTGACCAACTTCGAATTCGTTTTGATTAGTAATACGAAATTCTTTTAAATATTTTAATGGTTGAATATTTGATTTTTGTAAATGCCCTAATTCAGGTTGAGTTAATGACTTACTTGAAACATTGCCATACCCAATTTGAATCGAGTTATACCCATCTTTTGTTTCTGTCTTCACCTGTGTTACTACACAAGGTCCAACTTTTAAAATTGTAACCGGAATAATATTACCAGATTCATCAAAAATTTGAGTCATCCCAATTTTATTACCTAATAAACCTACACTCACGATAATCCTCCAAATGTATTTTACATTTAATTAACTTTGCTATTTTGAATTATATAGAATTTGATAAACTAGTTAAAACTAGTGAATCTTGTTTATCATCGTAAAAAATTTATTAATTTTTGTCTATAGAAGTTACATGTACAATATTATTAAACTTTTTTTTTACTACGGAGTATTAGGTTTATTAACCTTAGATGCTATAGATTATAATTATCATTAAAGAATAACAAACAATAAAATAACAAAAAGGAAAGAGAAAATGTCAAAAGTTGTAGGAATTGATTTAGGAACGACAAATTCGGTAGTAGCTGCAATTGAAGGTGGTCAACCAAGTGTAATTATAAATGCTGAAGGTTTAAGAACAACTCCCTCAATTGTTGCTTATACTAAAAAACAAGAATTATTAGTAGGGCAAATCGCCAAACGTCAAGCAGTTATTAATCCAGAAAATACTTTTTTCTCAGTTAAACGATTTATTGGATCTAAAGAAGGAGAAATTTCGGCAGAAGCGAAAAGATTACCTTATAAAGTAACAAAAGATTCAAATGAAAATATTAAGATCAAATGTTCAGCTTTAAATAAAGAATTTAGTCCAGAAGAAATTTCAGCTCAAGTATTAAGAAAATTAATTAATGATGCAACGAGTTATTTAGGCCAAGAAGTTACTCAGGCTGTTATTACTGTACCTGCATATTTCAATGATTCTCAACGACAAGCAACAATGGATGCTGGAAAAATTGCAGGTATTGAAGTTTTACGAATTATTAATGAACCAACAGCGGCTTCTTTAGCTTATGGTTTAGATAAAAAACAAAATGAAACAATCTTAGTTTTTGATTTAGGTGGTGGTACGTTCGACGTTTCAATTTTAGAAGTTGGAGATGGTATTTTTGAAGTTTTATCTACTGCAGGAGATACAAACTTAGGTGGTGATGATTTTGATAAAGTTTTAGTTAATTGGTTAATGGCTGATTTTAAAGATAAAGAAGGAATTGATTTAATTGATGATATTCAAGCTTTACAACGTTTAACTGAAGCAGCCGAAAAAGCAAAAATGGAATTATCTACAGTTGAAAAAACAACTATTTATTTACCATTCATTACTGCCGATAAAACAGGTCCAAAACATATTGAAAAAGAATTGACGCGAGAAGTGTTTGAAAAATTATGTGAAAATTTAATTACTCGTTGTCGTATTCCAGTAGAAAAAGCTTTAAGCGATGCACGACTTGAAAAATCGGATATTAGTGAAGTTGTACTTGTAGGTGGTTCAACCCGTATTCCTGCTATTAAAAAATTAGTTGAAGATTTAACAAATAAAAAACCAAATCAATCTGTTAATCCAGATGAAGTGGTTGCAGTAGGTGCAGCAATTCAAGCAGGTATTTTAGCTGGTGAAATTAAAGATATTTTATTATTAGATGTAACACCATTATCATTAGGTGTTGAGACACTTGGTGGAGTTATGACTAAAATTATTGCGCGAAATACAACAATTCCAGTTAAAAAATCTGAAATGTTTTCAACAGCCGTTGATGATCAAACTAATGTAGAGATTCATATTTTACAAGGTGAACGTGAATTAGTAGCTGGAAATAAAAGTCTTGGTAATTTTAGATTAGATGGAATTCCATCTGCTAAGCGCGGAGTTCCGCAAATTGAAGTTACATTTGATATTGATGTTGACGGTATTTTATCTGTGAAAGCGAGAGAAAAAGAAACTGGTGTAGAACAATCAGTAACTATTCAAGGTGCATCAAATTTAAATGAAAATGAAGTTGATGAAATGTTAGCTGAAGCTGAAAAATATGCTTCTGCTGATAAACAAAAACGCGAAACTATTGATCTAAAAAATCAAGCTGAAACATTATGTTTCGAAGCAGAAAAAGAGCTTTCTCTTTTCAAAGACAATATTGATGAAGAAAAACAACAAAACGTTACAAAATTAATAGAAGAAATTCGACAAAATATTCAGAATAATGATTTTGAGTCATTAAACTCTTCTGTTGAAAATTTAAAAACAGCTATGAAAGGAATGGTTACTGCAGAACCAATAACTGATTTTGATCAAGACCCAATGTCTAATTTAAATGATTTATAATTTGAAATTAGTTATGAGAATAAAAAATCATTGAAATTAGATTTTAATATAAAAAATGATTGAAACTCAAATTGTAAGAAATCTAATATTCCTTACAATTTGGGTTTTCGCTAACCAAAATTGTCCCAGATTTAATCTTAATGATAAAAGCCTATCACTCTCTAACACAAAAATTTCTTTTATGGCCATTATTTGAGTCAAGAATTTTTAGAAAAAGGTCCTATAAGTTCTAAAAACGTTGGACACACAGAGAAGAAATTTTCCAGATTCCAGAAATGGTGTTATTAATATTGAAGGTTATTAAAAACTTTTCTACAATATGGTCAAGTTAAATTCAAAACACCGGACCATGGAAAAATTCATAATTTACCTGTAAATGAAAACGGTAGAACCCCGAATACAGTAGAAAATATGGATACTGTTATAAATAAATTAAAAAAGCTATTTCTATACATTAAAGAAACAGAGACGACTCCTATAAATGGAGACAAAATGATGATTAGAACTTTGCCTTTTTTCATATTTTTAATAAGATATATTTAAAAATTAATATGAAATTTTTGAAAAAGATTAGCGTAAATAAATAACTTCTAAACGTTAACCTTTTTCAAAAATTACATATTAATTTTGACTATTCCACCGTTCTAAAACTAATGTGTTCGATCCATCAGAGTTTTGTTGATATTTAACGGGTTGGAAACCAATTTTTTGACTTTCGCCAATAACAACTTCACCAGCATATTGCTGTGCAACTTTATCAATAAAGTTTTCAATAGGGTAAGGTTGTTCCCAAAAACTCATATCCAGAACTAATTCATACTCTTCACCATTCCAACAGAATTCAATGTCATACCCATTTGATTGAGGAATTACTAAATTTGTCTGAAATAAGTCTGAATTTTGTACGATTTTTTGCTCTTGTTTATGTACGATATTTAATCTATTTAAAGCTTTTTCTAAATAAAATAGATTTTGGAAACGGGTTTTCATGTGTGTGAAATGTGACATAACTACTCTTATTATTAAATAAATTTATTTAAAGTATTATTATAATACTTTTACATTTCTAATAATATATATATTTAAATATTAACAATTTTAGCTTTTTTTAGTAAGCTTAAAGCTGTTTCTGTAGGTTTGACACCATAACTTAACCATTTTTGGATTTTATCGGTATCAAATTTATATTGTTTTGAGATTGGATTGTAATATCCAAGTTCCTCAATAGGTCTTCCATCTCGTCTAGATGTATTTTCCATGATAACTAATCTATATGATGGAGAACCTTTTCTTCCTATTCTTTTTAATCTTAATTTTAGCATAAAACTCTATATAATATATGAAGTATAAATTAATTACTTTTTTCAGTCATTTACTATTACTAGAAAAATAACTTTACAGACCCACTAGAACTTAATTAAAGAATCGATATTATCGGCGAGAATAATACTCAATCACAAGTAATTCATCAAGTTGTAATGGAACATCATCTCTATCACAATAATCTAAAACTGTTCCTTCTAATTTTGAAGAATCAAATTTTAAATGATAAGGAATTTCACTTCCTTGATTATTTTTAATATTACTATCTACTAAATTTTTTGAAACACTTTTTTCTTTAACACTGATAATGTCATTAAGACGACATTGAAAACTAGGAATACTCACAACTTTTTTATTTACTGTAATATGTCCATGATTAACTAACTGTCTTGCTTGTGCTATACTTTTCGCAAAACCTAAAGTAAAACAAAGAGTATCTAAACGCATTTCTAGAAGTTGAAGTAAAACTAAACCGGTAACACCTTTTCGTCGTCTAGCTTCTTTAACATATCTAAAAAGTTGACTTTCAGTTAATCCGTAATTAAATTTTAGCTTTTGTTTTTCTTCTAAACGGACACCGTATTCGGTTAATTTTTTATTAGTATCACCGTTACCATTTGCATTTCCGTCTTTTCCTGGGCGATTAATTTTTCTTGATTTTTTAGTCGTTAAACCTGGCAATGTTCCTAATCGTCGACTAATCTTTAGTTTAGGTCCTCGATAACGTGACATAAAAATAGATTTAATTTTTAATTAATTTTTTATAAATACTTAAGATAATAAATTTCAACAAGGGCGAGTGACCGGACTTGAACCGGCGAATGGTGGAATCACAACCCACTGCCTTAACCACTTGGCCACACCCGCCATACTGTCTTGACTAATACTTTATCAGGTAATATGATTAGACGTCTAGTTTATAATTAGCAAAAAATTTTTCAAAAAAATATATGCCTGAACTCCAAAAATTTTTACTCAATGGTCAACAATATTCTATAAAGCAAAGAATTAATCTTTCTGATTTGATTGATTATTTCAATTATGATAAGTCTCTTCTAGTTTTAGAATATAATAATGTTATCTCTAATAAGAAAAACTGGGAAAATATTTATATTAAACATCAAGATAAAATTGAAATTGTTACAATTGTTGGTGGTGGATAATTCTATTAGATGTTGATAATAAACATCAATAAATACTATAGAATGGATTTTGTCCTAAATTCTAAGTATCTAAAATATTGCATGTTTCAAATTATTCTTTCTTACTTCATAATGTGTAATACTATAACTGGGGTGGCAAGATTCGAACTTGCGAATGGCGGAGTCAAAGTCCACAGCCTTACCACTTGGCGACACCCCAAAATCGTGAATGAGAAGTTAAATTATATAATAGAAATATTGGGCAAGAAGGGATTCGAACCCCTGACACCGTAGTTCGTAGCCACGTGCTCTAGTCCACTGAGCTACAAGCCCAAAATAGTTATATAAATATATATAGTACTATAATACGAGTAATTTAGTAAAGTCAAAAAAAATTAATAGAATTAAATTTTAAACTTGCAAAATTGATAATTATTGAATTACAGTAATATCTTAAATATTCATAATTACAAGATAATAATAGATTAACCAAATATGGCAAAGAAAATTTTATATCAAGACAATGCTCGACGTGCTCTTGAACGAGGTATGGAAATAATGGTCGAAGCTGTTTCTGTTACATTAGGCCCAAAAGGTCGAAATGTTGTATTAGAAAAGTCGTATGGATCACCCCAAATTGTGAATGATGGTGTAACAATTGCAAAAGAAATTAATTTAAAAGATCATATTGAAAATACTGGCGTATCATTAATCCGTCAAGCTGCGTCGAAAACAAATGATGTAGCGGGCGATGGAACAACTACAGCTACTGTTTTAGCATATGCAATGGTGAAAGAAGGATTAAAAAATGTTGCAGCTGGTGCAAATCCTATTTCAATTAAATTAGGTATGGAAAAAGCGACACAATATTTAGTGACTCAAATTAATGAATTTGCACAACCCGTTGAAGATATTCAATCAATCCAACACGTTGCTTCGATTTCAGCAGGTAATGATGATATAATTGGATCTCTTATTGCAGATGCTTTAGCAAAGGTTGGCAAAGAAGGAGTTATTTCATTAGAAGAAGGTAAAGGAATTATAACAGAACTAGAAATTACAGAAGGAATGAAATTAGAAAAAGGTTTTATTTCTCCCTACTTTATTACTAATACTGATAAAATGGAAGTTTCATATGATAATCCTTATATTCTTTTAACCGATAAGCGAATTACACTAGTGCAACAAGATTTGTTACCAATTTTAGAACAGATAACAAAAACGAAACGACCACTTCTTATCATTGCTGAAGATGTAGAGAAAGAAGCTTTAGCAACTTTGATTTTAAATAAATTACGCGGTATTATAAATGTTGTTGCAATACGTGCACCTGGATTTGGCGAATTACGTAAACAAATGTTAGCTGATATTGCTATATTAACAGGCGGTACAGTTATTACTCAAGATGCTGGATTAAGTTTAGATAATATTCAATTAAATTTACTTGGTCAGGCTCGTCGTGTAATTGTTAACAAAGATACTACAACAATTGTCGCTGATGGAAATACTTTAGAAGATATTAAAGTTCGCTGTGAACAACTTCGAAAACAAGCGAACGTAGCTGACACGGGTTATGAAAAAGAAAAATTACAAGATCGAATTGCTAAACTATCTGGTGGAATTGCAGTAATTAGAGTTGGTGCTGTAACTGAAACTGAAATGAAAGATAAAAAATTACGATTAGAAGATGCTATTAATGCAACACGAGCTGCTGTAGAAGAAGGAATTGTTCCAGGTGGAGGAGCAACTTTAGCTCATTTATCTGGAAATCTTGTGACATGGGCAAAAAATAATTTAAAAGAAGATGAACTAATTGGTGCTATGATTATCTCGCGAGCAATCTTAGCACCGTTACGACGAATTGCTGAAAATGCAGGAATAAATGGTGCAGTAATTATTGAAAAAGTGCAACAACAAGAATTTGAAATAGGTTATAACGCTGCAAAAAACACATTTGGCAATATGTATGAAGAAGGAGTAGTTGATCCCGCGAAGGTAACACGCTCTGGTTTGCAAAATGCGACATCAATCGCAAGTATGATTTTAACTACTGAATGTATTATCGTTGATGATAGTTCAAACTTCAACGAATCTTAAGATTCGTTTAAATTATTCTATTGAGTAAAATAAATAGAAAATTCCAATCAAATCTTTTCAAAGATTTGATTGGAATTTTCTATTTATTCTACTCAATACCAGAAACTTAAAATTGATCGAAAAAAGTTAAGCATTTAGCAATCTACTATTTTCTAGAGATTTTTCCATAACTGATATAATATAACAGAAAATACATTAGTTTAGTATTAAGTAGTAGCAAAGAGCCCAATATTAAATAAAATAAAGCGCTTTTTATACCTGATTATCTAAATGAGTTCGAATTATTTCTTCTAAAATTTCAGCATTTATAATATCTAAATCTAATAAACTCTTTTTATTTTTTTGAGTTTCTTAGGTTCCGAGATTAGTTTTTTTCGTATTACCAAACCTGATTTGTTAAGGAAGGATAAAAATTTTTAGTCGCTTCCTTGCTACCTTTTCAGATAAGTAATTTTTCAACTTCGAAGCTAGAAGGCTTTTAATAGCAGCATTTATTAATAATACAAATCCGTAAAATACCTGCATAGTACATAGATAACAATTTTAAATAAAACAATAAAATGTTTTACTATAAATTCTTTTTTTTGTTTATTTGATCTGTTTTTAAGTCTATTAGACCTTTTAATAATATTAAAAGGTCTAATAGATAGAAGTTAGCGAGTGAATAATTAAAAATTAACCGTTAACAGCTGGAGCTGTTAAAGCAACTGGTAATACTTCACCTGAAGCTAAATCTAATGGGAAGTTGTGTGCGTTACGCTCATGCATTACTTCCATACCTAAATCAGCACGGTTGATGATGTCAGCCCATGTGTTGATAACACGACCTTGAGAATCAACAACTGATTGGTTGAAGTTAAAACCATTTAAGTTGAACGCCATTGTACTAATACCCATAGCAGTTAACCAGATACCTAAAACTGGCCATAAAGCTAAGAAGAAGTGTAAAGCACGAGAGTTGTTAAATGATGCATATTGGAAGATTAAACGACCAAAGTAACCATGCGCTGCAACGATGTTGTAAGTTTCTTCTTCTTGACCGAATTTGTAACCGTAGTTAGTAGATTCGTTTTCAGTTGTTTCACGAATTAAAGAAGAAGTTACTAATGAACCATGCATAGCTGAGAATAAAGAACCACCAAATACACCAGCAACGCCAGCCATGTGGAATGGGTGCATTAAGATGTTGTGCTCAGCTTGGAATACAAGCATGAAGTTGAAAGTACCAGAGATACCTAAAGGCATACCATCAGAGAATGAACCTTGACCGATTGGGTAAACTAAGAATACCGCAGATGCTGCTGCTACTGGAGCAGAGAATGCTACGAAGATCCAAGGACGCATACCTAAACGGTAAGATAATTCCCATTCACGACCCATGTAAGATGCAACACCTAATAAGAAGTGACACACGATTAATTGGTAAGGACCACCGTTGTATAACCACTCATCAACAGAAGCTGCTTCCCAGATTGGGTAGAAGTGCATACCGATTGCATTTGAACTAGGGATAACTGCACCAGAAATGATGTTGTTACCGTATAATAAAGAACCTGCTACTGGCTCACGGATACCATCGATATCAACTGGAGGAGCTGCGATGAATGCGATGATGTAACAAGAAGTTGCTGTTAATAATGTTGGGAACATTAAACAACCAAACCAACCGATGTATAAACGGTTTTCTGTACTAGTAATCCAAGCAGAGAAACGTTCCCATACTGAAACGCTTTCACGTCTTTCTAAAGTTGCTGTCATAAAAAAATTTTTATTATTATAGTGCGTCCCAAGTATTTAACTTGTTACATACAATTGTAAAACAAAACCCTTTTTTTAATCACTTTCAATTATTTTTATTTTACGACTTTAAAGAACTCTAATTCAAACTCAAAAAGAGCTCGATTTGTGGTGCCACCTACAAAAATTTTTTGACCTTTTTGAACAATCCAAACTTGTGAATAAGTAATATAACTTATTAATGTACTTATCATTAAAAAGAAAAAGCCTGAATAAATCATTGGAATGCCTGGATCTGTTTTAATCTGTAAACCAGTGGAACTTATAATTTCTAATAAAGTAATCGGTTGTTTGAAATTGACATCTTCATTCAGCTCAATATTTCCTAAAAATTGCCCTAATTCATTATAAATTGAACAGTAACCTTCAAGGTTATCAATTATCACTATAATTCCTTCGTTTAATTTTTGATCATTTGAAATCCAAGTTAACCAAACTTTATCTTGATTATTTAAAATATTTATTAGAGGATATTCAATAATTTGATTAGTTAAATTTTGGAATCTTAGTCCGATTAAATTCCAATCAGTCTGGTAATAATAAACACTTTTATAAACTAATGGATAATTAACATAAATAGTTTTTCGATCTGTTTCATTTCCTTGATTGTCTAATATCGAAATATCTGAATAAAATTGTGAAATAGTTCGTTTTTTTGTGTAAGTAATCCAGAAATCATTAACTCGGGCTGAAGTTTTTGGAACAATAGTTAAAGGACCGTTATTTAGAATATTTTGGACATGAAAATTTTCAGTTTTGGGAACAATTTCTTGCGCTTTGAAACCAAATAATGAACCAACAATTGTCCCGAGTAAAACTAAAATCATACTAAAATGTACAACAATTGGTGCAATTCGTCCAATTAAACCTTTATAACAATAAACAATATTTTTTTGTTGAAATATCGAATATTGTTGATTTTTTATACGCGCAATAATTTTATTAAAAGAAAACTTTGTTAAAATGGTCGAAATTTTTAATCTATAAAATTGCCCTGTTGTTCGAAAAAATTGACAACGACGTGCAATTTTTAATGAAGGTAATTGTTGTAAAAAACTACATAATACTAAACTAAGACCAAACATAAAGATAAGGCCAAGGAACCACCAAGTTTTATATACATGATCAAACCCGAATTGAAGGATTCTATCCCAGGATAAAAATCCAAAGAGTGGGTTCGTTAATGGATAATTTGCTTTGTAAGTTTCAATAGATTGATCTTGTTCAATAATTGTTCCTGCAATACTACAAAAACTAATTAATAATAATATAAAAATTGAAAATCTTAAATCTGCTAATAACCGAAAGAATTTTTGTTTCATCAAAAACATTAATTTAAATATATAGGTTTAGAAGAGGCTAAACGAATTTGACCAGATGACGCCCAATCTTTTAATTTTAGCATTTGATTACTTTCTAGATTTGCTAATGGAATTAATTCTTTTAAAGCGAAACAAACATCATCAGTGGTAAATTCACGGTTTTCGTAAAAAGCTTGATACATTCCTTCAATAATACTTTGTCGGATTTCTGCTCCCGAACATGATTCTGACAATTGAGCTAGTCTTAAATAATCGAAGGATTTCCAACTATTTGGTCTAAATTCTTGAAGGTGAATTTTAAAAATTTCTTCTCTTTCTTCTTTTTTTGGTAGATCTAAAAAAAAAATTTCATCAAATCGTCCTTTTCGAATAATTTCTAATGGTAATAAATCAATATTATTTGCAGTTGAAATAACAAAAACGGGTTTTGTTTTTTCTGATAACCAACTTATAAATGTTGCCAATACTCTATTACTTGTACCGCTATCACCTCGACTTTCTGTATTCGTAAAAGCTTTATCAATTTCATCAATCCATAAAATGCAAGGTGAAATTGTCTCCGCCACATTAATCATTTGACGCAAACGTGACTCAGATTCACCTACGATTCCACCAAAAAGTTTACCAACATCTAATTTTAGTAACGGCAGTTGCCAATCATTTGCGATAGCTTTGGCAGTTAAAGATTTTCCTGTCCCCTGAATACCAATTAACAATAAGCCTCGCGGTGTAGGCAAACCATAATTTGAAGCTTGAATACTAAATGCTGTTTTTCTTTTTTTCAACCAATCTTTTAAATTATCTAATCCTCCCAAATGGGTAATTTTTTCATTGACTGAAGAATATTCCAGTATTTCTGTTTGACTTATAATTTGTTTTTTTTCACTTAATAAAACGGCAATACTATTATCATCAATTGTTTTATAGGTTGCGATAATTTTAGATAAAACTCGCCGTATTCGTTCCAATGATAAACCTTGGCAGGCGCGAGTTAGATTTTCAAATAATTCCGGTTCAACTTTAATATTTAAAGAGTTTACTAAACGATTTAATTCTTGACTAATTTCGTCTTCGAGAGGTAACTGAAATTGTAAGACCGTTATTAAATCTTGTAATTCTTTTGGAATGGTTAAATCAGAACCTATTATTATGATTGTTTTAGGTTGTAATTTTAAAATTCGACTGATATTTCTTAATTTTCTGGAGATTGAAAGATCCGTTAAGAATCTATTAAAATCCTTCAATAAAAATAACGCTGGGGTTTCAGCATTTAGACGTTCAACTAACTCTAATGCTTGTAAAGGATTTCGTTTTGCAAATCCTTCATTATTTGGATTGTTTGTATAACCATCTACAAAATCCCAACTATAAATACTTCTATTTAAATTTGTTTTTACATTTTTACGAATTACATATTCTACCCGATCTTCTTCAATGGTATTAATATAAATTATTGGATAGCGAGCTTTTAAAAAAAGTGCCAATTCACTACTAAATTTCATAAGATACTTATTCAAAAAGTTAGTTTATTAAATTAATATTATATTAATTTTAAAATAAAAAATCATTTATTATTAGAGTAATTGAAAATAAATAACTCTAATAATTTAATTGAATAATTAACGACGAATCGCTAAAGTTTTGCGGCCTTTTTTTCGTCTATTTTTGATAGTTTTACGACCTTGAGGAGTTGCCATTCTTGCTCTAAAACCTGAAAGCTTTAAAATCGAATGACGACCCTTGTTAGAAAGTGTATGTTTTGACATAATATAAATTAATTAAAAATAAATTTTGGTTTATAAAATTGATGATCGTAGTAAATCATAAATTACTAACTGTCTTAAAATTTCCTTACGAGTTTCAAACATATAAAATGCATCTTGTTTGTATTCATATAGTGGATTTCTTTGTCCATAACCTCGCCATCCAACAGCCTCACGTAGTAACGTCATTTTTTGTAAATGTTCACGCCAAACTATATCAATATTTATTAAAATAATACTGCGTTCTAAGTTTTCGCAAATTCCATCTCCATAAACTGCGAATTCAATAATCTTAGCTTGGTATGTTAGCCAAAATTCATTAAATAAATACAATTTTAATTCATATAAATCAAATTGATCAATTAAAGTTTTCGCATCCTGAATATGTCTTAAAACTAGATTTTTCCCAAATAAATTTTCTAACAATGAAATTATTTGTCGATTTAATGCATTTTCTTTTTTTAGCTCCAATAAGATGTCAGTTATAATCTGTTCACCATATGCAAATATATTTTTTTGAACCGAAACGCTTTTTAAAATTTGTCGTCTCTCATAATAAACAATATTTCTTTGTTTATTTAAAATATCATCATAGTCAAATAAATTTTTTCTTTGTTGATACGCTCGTTCTTCAACACGTTCTTGAGCTGAATCTAAACTTTTTGTTAAAAAACTCGATTCTAACGGCGAATCATCAATCATTTGAGTTTGCATAAAATTCTGAATTTTTGGACCACCAAAAAGACGTAATAAATTATCATCTAAACTTAAAAAGAATCTTGAAGTTCCTGGATCACCTTGTCTTCCACAACGTCCTCGTAATTGGTTATCAACACGTCTTGAATCATTTCGTTCTGTTCCAACTATGTATAATCCACCTAAATTTTTAACAATCTTATTTTCTTGTTCTTGATATTTTTTATAATGACGAATTAACTCGTCAATTAAAAATCGAATAGAACATTGATACGAAATGGTTGGAATCGAAATTCGATCATTTTCTCGTAAAATCCGTAAAATATCAATATCCGATAATTTTAAGAATTTTTGATTGTTAAGAAGTGAGAATAAAACACTTAAAAATCTTTGTGAACTACAGTCAAACTTATTTTTTAACGCAGATTGTAATAAGCTAGTTCTTTTAGAAAGGATATAATTTTTTGATAGCGTTAAGATATCATACAATTCTTTTTGAATTTTAAAATTAATGTTTCCTCCTAAAATAATATCAGTACCTCTTCCTGCCATATTTGTCGCAATTGTGATACTGCTTTTTTGTCCTGCTTGTGCGATAATTTCAGACTCGCGACGAACATTTTCAGGCTTGGCATTTAGAATTTGATACGATAATTTGTATTCACTTAATAATTGGGCTAACATTTCTGATTTTTCAACAGTTTTTGTTCCAATTAAAACAGGTTGTCCAGTTGATGATATTACATTACAAGATTGTGCAATTGCATTCCATTTTGAAAACTGATCTTTATAAATAAGATCAGGTAAATCATCTCGTTGTGTAGGACGCGCAGTTGGAATTTCATCTACAGATAAATTATAAATTTTTTCAAATTCGATTTCTGCAGTTTTTCCAGTCCCAGTCATTCCAGATAATTTTGGATAAAGTAAAAAGAAATTTTGGTAAGTTATTGCAGCTACAGTCTCCGTTTTTTGACGAATTGGTAATTTTTCTTTAGCCTCAATAGCTTGATGTAATCCATCTCCCCATCGGCGATCAGGCATAATTCTACCTGTAAACTCATCAACAATAACTATTCGATTATTTTGAACAATGTAATGAACATTATTAAAAAATAATGCATTAGCTTTAATAGCATTTATTACATATGGGATCCAGGGATCACGAGGATCATATAAATCTTGAATCCGTAAAATCTTTTCAACTTGTTTACTACCTTGATCCGTTAAAATTACATTCTTATTTTTTTCGTCAACTTTATAATGAATGTTAAGTTCTAAATAATCTGTAATTTCTGAGGCTACGATATATTTATCAACAGGGGTCTCAATATTATTTGAGATAATTAAAGGGGTTTGAGCTTCGTCGATTAAAATAGAATCAACTTCATCAATAATACAATAATTAAATGGTTTTAAAACAACGTCTGATAAATTTAAGGCCATATTATCACGTAAAAAATCGAATGTTAATTCATAATTAGTTACATATGTGATATCAGCATTATAATTTTCTTTTCTCTCCGAAGTTAACATGCCATCTTGAATTAATCCTGTATCTAAGCCTAAAAACCGATAAATTTGACCCATTGAAACTTGATCTCGATTTGCTAAATAATCATTTACCGTTACGATATGAACACCTTTTCCGGTTAATGCATTTAAACAAGCAGGTAAAGTTGCAACTAAAGTTTTTCCTTCACCTGTTTTCATTTCAGCTATTTTCTGACTATTTAAAACAAGCCCACCTATTAATTGAACATCGAAATGACGTAAACCTAATGTTCGGAAACTTGCTTCTCTTGTTAATGCAAAAGATTCTGCAATTAACGAATTTAAATCTTGATTTTCTTTATATTGTTCTTTTAACTTAAAGCTTTTAGCTCTCAATTCACCATCATTTAATCTCTTAAAATTATCTTCTAAGATATTTATTTGACTAATTAAATCTTGATATTTATTTATGAGTGAATTTTTTTTAAATGGATTCTTTCGCATTGGAAAATTATTTAAATATTTCTTAAACAACAATGTTTATACGTTTCTGTTTCCCATCTTTATGGTCAAATTTAACAGTTCCATCCATTAATGCAAATAAGGTAAAGTCTTTCCCACATCCTACATTAGAGCCTGGTTTAAATTTCATTCCACGTTGACGAATTAAAATATTTCCTGCTCGAACTTGTTCTCCTCCAAATCGTTTTACACCTAAACGTTGAGAATTCGAATCTCGACCATTTTTTGTACTACCTGCACCTTTCTTATGTGCCATAATCTTTAACTCCTAGTTTTTAATTAATAATAATATCTTCAATAAGAACTCTTGTTAATTCTTGTCTGTGACCTTGTTTCTTTCGAGTTTTCTTCTTTGGTCGCATTTTATAAACAATTGTTTTCTTACCTCGTAAATGTTCTAAAATTTTTCCTTTAATTTTAACACTTTCTAAATAAGGTTTGCCAATTAGAAGATCCCCTTCATTATTTGACAATAAAACTCGATTAAGAGTAATTTGTTTTCCTAATTCTGTCGGAATTCGATTAAAATCATAATATTTACCGGTTTCAATCCAAAATTGTCTTCCACTTATTTCGACAATCGCATATTTCATAATTTAAGTTAATTTATTTTTATTTAATCGTATCATACTAAAAAATTTTTTAAACCGTCAACTTTTTTAATGAGATCTAATTAATTTTATTCTTCAACCGTTTTAATTCTTCATAAAAAAAGATAAAAGCTTTTGATTTATAGCATTCCGGATTACTAATTATAGATAACTTGCGAGTTATTTTAATGTTTTCAATGTTTATAATACTAATAGTTTGAAGTTTTATCTCTTTCTCAATTGCTGACGAAGATACAAAGGCAGCTCCTAAACCTAAACTAACAGCAGTTTTAATACCTTCAATAGAATTAAGTTGTAGGATAGTTTTCAATTGTTGAGTTTCGATTTGGTTTTGGATTAGTATATTGTCAATAAATTTTTTTATTGTAGAGTTAGAATTCAAAGTTATAAAATCTAAACAATATAAATCTTCTTTATTAATCTTCTTTTTTTTAGCAAAAGGATGTGATTTTGAAATTATTAAACTTAGTTCATCGTAAACAAAATCTTCAATGCTTAGAGTTTTTTTTAAATCATCAGAAATTTCACCACCGACAACAGCAATATCTATTTCTCTATTTATAATACTATTAGTAATTATTCGTGTAGAATTAACTTGAACTTTTAAATCAATTTGCGGATAATTTTGAGCAAATAATGCTAGGACTCGTGGCATTAAATATGTTCCAATCGTTTGACTCGCTCCAACTGTTAAATTGCCTCTTTCCCCATTTCTTAAATCAATTAAAGCACGACAACTTTCCTCACACAAAGCTAAAATTCTTTCTGAATATTGTAGAAGAACTTTACCATTTTCGGTTAAGGAAATTTTATTACTTTCACGATTAATTAATAAAGTATCCAGGTTTTTCTCTAATGTTTTTATTTGTTTACTTACAGATGGTTGAGATAAATATAATATTTCAGCTGCTTTTGTAAAATTCTTTTCTGTAGCGACTGCTTTTAGAATTCGGAGTTGTTGTAAAGTAAAAGGAAGCATTATTTTTTATTTTGATTAATTATAATTGGAATAAAAAGTATTAAAAGTTCTTCAAGAGAGATAATTACGGATGGAGAGACTCGAACTCTCATAACCAAAGTTACTAGGACCTAAATCTAGCGCGTCTACCAATTCCGCCACATCCGTTATATTTTTAAAAATGTTATTTAGTAAATAAATCTTTAAACAAAATTTAAAGATTTATTCTTCTTCAGCGTATACACTATATACAAAACTCGTTGTCTTACCTCGTAACATAGATTTAGCTAAAGACAAAGATTTTTGAGCTGCTTTATATCCTTTTCTTTTCCAATTTGCCTTACGAGCATTTTTTTTAGATTTTGATGTTCGTTTCTTAGGTACAGCCATTCTTGATAATCTCTAAATATAATTTTTCTAAAATACTATACTAAATTCGTCAAAAAGTCAAATCTAATTTTAGTTGTATCTTTTGTATTTGTTCATAAAATTTTTTGAGTATTCTAATATTATTTTACCATATTGTTGTTAGTAAACTAAATGAGAAAAAATATTAATACACGATTGGAGTATCGTACATTAATATTTTCAAATACAGATAAGATTTTCTTCTAAGAGGGATTTCAATATTAATATGCTAATCCTAAGCTTCTAGTTGTTTCTGCACCTAAATATACACGCACACTTAAGAAATCTGTAGGACAAGCTGTTTCACATCTTTTACAACCGACACAGTCTTCTACACGTGGAGAAGAAGCAATTTGACCTGCTTTACATCCATCCCACGGAACCATTTCTAGTACATCTGTAGGACATGCTCTTACACATTGTGTACATCCAATGCATGTATCATAAATTTTAACAGTATGAGACATAGTTTTTTATAATTTTATTATTTATTATCTTAGATTATAATTTATTTTAGTAAAAATAACGTTATTAATTTATAGAATATAAATTAACGTGTTAAACGTTGAACTTGCTGAATAGCTAAACGGCCAATATTGTATAAAGCCCATGATGCTGCAATTAATAATGGACCAGCAATAATTAATAAACGAGTATCCATAAGTGATAATCCTTTTTATAATATTTAAAAGTTATATAATGTATATTTAAAACGATATTAAAGGTTTATGGTAGCATTTTAAGTATATATTATTGTACTTTAGTATTATATATGAAAATATGAAATTATAAATTATTTATGAGGTTGTAAAGTAAAAATAATTGAGGCCGATTAAAAAAAGGATCCAAATGACACTTAACGTTTAAGAGTAAATTTTACAGCTTCTTTAATTCTTTAACCTTTAATTATTGTACATCTGCAAAATATATCTGGGATAAAGAATTTGCAACTTACTGATATTTCTGATTTCATGGAATCAAAATTCAAACCCCTTTGAAGAATTTTTTGTTTTCGAATTGGTCGTAATTTTATGACTCTCATTAAGTTGCTCGAAATT
>Ga0209712_10000704_pt1 | contig 29078 bp, 22 predicted proteins | sample ArcOceMetagenome_FD_187443 | JGI IMG/M metagenome (GOLD analysis project Ga0209712, IMG submission 187443) | Marine eukaryotic phytoplankton communities from Arctic Ocean - Arctic Ocean - Greenland ARC118M Metagenome (SPAdes) (version 2) | ecosystem: Environmental > Aquatic > Marine > Oceanic...
CATGACTGGACACTTACTTGGTGCCGCTGGAGCAATTGAAGCTATTGCCGCTATTTTATCGATAGAGCATGGCATTGTACCTCCAACGATCAACCATGTCACTCCAGATGAAAACATTGACCCTGAATTAAATCTTACTTTAAACAAGGCTCAAAAGCGAGACGTTAAAATCGCTATGAGTAACACGTTTGGTTTTGGTGGTCATAATGCCTGTGTTGTTTTCAAGAAATTAGATTAACTTCTGTTGATTTCTTTTCGAAACATATTCAAACCAAACACTCCCAAAAACACTGCACTAGCCGTATCCATAAAACAAGTGGTCGGGTATACTCCTAAAAAATTATATTACTACATAAAAGCCTTTACACACGGCTCAACAAATCAAAAAGATTCTTTCGGCAACTCGATAAGCTATGAGCGCTTGGAATATGTGGGCGATGCTGTATTAAGTGCCGTCATTGCGCATTATTTGTTTGAAAAGGTTCTTGAAGGTGACGAAGGGTATTTGACAAAAATGCGTTCAAAAATTGTTAGTAGAGAACACCTTAACGAAATTGGAAAGGAATTAGGTCTTTCATCTTTTATGCGTACAAAAATTCCGATTTCTCAATTTGGAGATAACATTCATGGAAATTTATTAGAAGCCTTAATTGGGGCTGTCTTTTTAGATAAAGGTTATGCCGCTTGTGAGAAATTTATTTACAAAAGGTTGATTATCCCTCATGTGGACATTGATCTTTTGGAAGGAAAAGTGATCAGCTACAAAAGCCTTATTATTGAATGGTGTCAAAAAGAAAAGAAACATTTTAATTTTGAAAGCCTAAAAGATGTAGGTCAAGATATTCTTAAACATTTTTCTGTGAAGCTTCTCATTGATGGAAAAACCATCGCAAAAGCACGCGCAACCTCTAAAAAGAAGGCAGAAGAAAAGGTTTCAAAACGCGCTTATTTTGTGTTGCAGGGAAAAATTGATAAGACGTCTTAATCAAAATATTTTCTACAAGACTATAACGTTTTCGTAATAAATTAACCCTAAGAAGCGCCAATACGAAGTCAACTATTGTGTTAATATCTTATATTTACAAAATGTTTATTAAGACACATGGCAGTACACAAACTTCTTGTTGATGATTTTGAAGATGCAAATTACTCGCTATTAGCTATCCATTGCGATATTGAAGACTATCGCTTGGCATACTTTTTAAACCAAAATTTAGCAACACGGTTGGTGCGCACAAAAGAAGATTTAGACTTTACAAATTCAACAGCTTCCTTTCCCGTTTTTGAATGGAACAATAAACCTTTACAAACAGCTTGGCATCTCATTAAAAACAATTGCCTTGTAGAAAATGTTGCGCCCATTTCGACGGGCTTATTTGCAGAAAGTAAAGATCACGCTTGGATCGTGCATTCCTTGCTATCAGACCATTCATCGGTTGATTATTTTTTAAAAATCAATAATGGTGGTGGATTTATAAACGAAAAAGAAATCTTGAACACGATTCAAAACATATCCAAAATATCTACGGCTTATCGTGTGGATGTTTTACAACTAAAATCAAAAGAACATTTAATATTTAATTAATGTCACACAGAAGAAAGAAAACAAAAATAGTCGCCACTTTAGGCCCAGCAATTAGTTCGAAGGAGATGCTCCTAAAAATGGTTGCCGCCGGCGTCAATGTATTTAGAATTAATTTTTCTCATGCAGACTATGAGGATGTAAAAACCCGTATCAAAGACATTCGAGACATCAATGAGGAGCATGGTTACAATGCTTCCATTTTAGCGGATTTACAAGGTCCTAAACTCCGTGTTGGCGTCATGAAGGACGATGTAGTTGTAAACCCAGGCGATGAAATTATATTTGCGACGGGCGAACGTTTTGAAGGAACTAAAGAGCGCGTATATATGACGTATGAGCGTTTTCCTTTAGATACCAATCCTGGAGAGCGTATTTTATTGGATGATGGAAAACTTCTTTTTGAAGTAATTTCAAGCAACCAAAAAGACGAGGTGAAGGCCAAAGTCATTCAAGGAGGGCCTTTGAAATCTAAGAAAGGTGTTAATTTACCTAATACTGATATTTCACAGCCAGCATTGACCGAAAAAGATAAAGAAGATGCGTTGTTTGCAATCCAACAAGAAGTGGATTGGATGGCACTTTCGTTTGTAAGACATCCCGAAGATTTAATGGAATTGCAAGATTTAATAGCTGAACACAGTTCTTATAAAATTCCAATTATCGCCAAAATAGAAAAACCAGAGGCGGTAGAAAATATTGATAAAATTGTGGCGTATTGTGATGGACTGATGGTTGCCAGAGGCGATTTGGGCGTTGAAATTCCTGCACATCAAGTTCCGTTAATTCAAAAGCAGTTGGTTTTAAAAGCCAAACAAGCGCGTATCCCTGTCATTATTGCGACCCAAATGATGGAGTCCATGATTGATAGCCTTACACCCTCGCGTGCCGAGGTGAATGATGTTGCCAACTCTGTAATGGACGGCGCAGATGCCGTGATGCTTTCTGGTGAAACATCAGTAGGACAATACCCTGTTCAAGTGATTGAAAAAATGTCGGACATTATTAAAACTGTTGAAAATTCAGAATTGATTAATGTACCTCAAAACCCACCGCACATTCGTACCAAGCGCTACATTACAAAATCTATTTGCTACCATGCTGCAAATATGGCCAACGAAATTAATGCGCGTGCAATCTCAACATTAACGAATAGTGGATATACGGCTTTCCAAATTTCGGCTTGGCGTCCTGATGCTCATATTCTTGTATTTTCATCTAACAAACGTATTATTTCTCAGTTGAATTTACTGTGGGGAGTCCGTGCGTTTTACTATGACAAATTTGCGTCCACTGACCAAACGATTAACGACGTGAATAAAATTGCTTATGAAAAGGGCTATGTTGAAAAAGACGATATGGTCATTAGCTTGGCTGCCATGCCAATGAAAGACAAAGGGATGGTGAATACGCTAAGGGTCTCTGAAGTAAAAGACTACTCGAAAGAGTAAGTCGATCTTATTTATAGGAATTATCTAAACTAAAAACTGAAACAACTCTGGTTTTTCGTTTAGATAATTTCCATAAAAATTTTGCTCTTTCATCTTTGCAATCAAGGGTTCTAAATCCTCTGGCGATTTAATCTGAATCCCCACAACTGCAACATCATTTTCTCTGTTTACCTTTTTTGTGTATTCAAAATGTGTGATGTCATCATTCGGCCCTAATATATCCACTACAAACTCTCGCAAAGCACCTGCCCGCTGTGGAAACCTAATGATAAAGTAATGTTTTAAGTTCGAGTAGAGCAAAGCACGCTCTTTGATCTCAGCAGTTCTTGTAATGTCATTATTCCCGCCGCTAATAATACAAACGACGTTTTTACCTTTGATTTTATCTTTATACGCCTCCAAAGCAGCCACACTTAGTGCGCCAGCAGGTTCGGCTATAATGGCTTCCTTATTGTATAAATCTAAGATTGTTTGACAGGCGTTGCCCTCATGAATCGAATCATATCATGTAGGTTTTTCTGACAAATCGCAAAGTTTTTGTCACCAACACGCTTGACCGCTGCACCATCTACAAAATTATCAATAGATTCTAATTCTACAACTTTTCCTTTTTGAAACGCCGACTTCATTGAGGGAGCTCCTTCCGGTTCCACGCCAATGATCTTAGTATTTGGAGACAGCAGTTTAAAAACCGTGGACATCCCCGAAGCGAGTCCGCCGCCGCCAACAGCTACAAAAATATAATCAATGGGGGCCGCTGTTTGATGGATCAACTCTAAACCCAGTGTTGCCTGACCCTCTATCACCTTTTCGTCATTAAAAGGGTGTATAAACGTTTTCTGGCGTTCCGTACAATCTTTCATGGCGGCATTATAGGCATCATCAAAACTGTCGCCAGTCAATATAATTTTGACATAATGCTCCCCAAACATTTTGGCCCGTTCAATCTTTTGATTGGGCGTCGTGGTTGGCATAAAAATCGTGCCTTGTATTTTTAATAATTTACAAGACAATGCGACTCCTTGAGCGTGATTTCCAGCACTCGCACAGACCACACCGTTATCCAATTCTTCTTCGGATAAAGAAGACATTTTGTTATAAGCACCTCTAATTTTATAGGACCGAACGACTTGCAAATCTTCGCGTTTAAAACTAATGTTACAATCATACACTGATGAATACTGCACATTTGGAATTAAAGGCGTCACGTTGGCAACGCCTTCTAGGTTTTTAGCAGCAGCTTCAACTGCTTCGATCGTTGGAAAATAGGGAGTCGTTTGGGACATTCGTTTTAGGCGTCTGTTTTTATAACTTTCATTGCAGTCATAGAAGCTCTTAATTTTGCTCCTACTACTTCTACTGGGTGATTTCTAATAATCGCATTAATTCTAATTAATTCTTGATTATCAACTCCGTTCTCTGAGCTGAACGTTTTACCAATAATATTAATTTTTACAGTCTTCATGAAGTCTGCTAACAAAGGTTTACAAGCATGGTCAAATAAATAACAACCATATTCTGCCGTATCAGAAATTACACGATTCATTTCAGCTAATTTCATTCTTGCAATTGTATTTGCAATTAATGGAGTTTCGTGTAAAGATTCGTAGTATGCAGAAGCGTCTATAATGCCAGAATCTGTCATTGCTTCAAAAGCTAGTTCAACACCGGATCGAACAAAAGCAACTAATAAAGTTCCGTGGTCAAAGTATTCTTGTTCTGGAATTTCTTGATCTGTAATTGTTTGCTTTTCAAAAGCAGTTTCTCCTGTAGCCGCTCTCCAAGTTAACAAGTTTTTATCATCATTCGCCCAGTCTTCCATCATTGTTTTAGAAAAATGACCAGTCATAATATCATCCATATGTTTTTGGAACAATGGACGCATAATATCTTTTAATTCTTCAGAAAGTCTAAACGCTTCTACTTTGGCAGGGTTCGACAATCTGTCCATCATATTCGTGATTCCACCATGTTTTAACGCTTCGGTTACAGTTTCCCAGCCATACTGAATTAATTTAGCGGCATAACCTGCATTAATTCCTTCGGCTACCATTTTATCAAAAGATAAAATCGCTCCTGTTTGTAACAAACCACATAAAATAGTTTGCTCTCCCATTAAATCACTTTTAACTTCGGCAACAAATGACGATTCCAATACGCCTGCTCTATGACCACCTGTGGCAACTGCATAAGCTTTGGCTTGTGCCCATCCTTTGCCTTCTGGATCATTTTCTGGATGAACAGCAGTTAATGTTGGCACTCCAAATCCTCTTTTATATTCTTCTCTAACTTCGGATCCAGGACATTTTGGCGCTACCATGATTACTGTTAAATCTTCACGAATTTGCATCCCCTCTTCAACAATATTAAAACCATGAGAATACGATAATGTGGCTCCTTTTTTTAATAAAGGCATAATTGTTTTCACCACGTTTGTATGTTGCTTATCTGGTGTTAAGTTAATAACGACATCTGCCGTTGGCAATAATTCTTCGTAGGTTCCTACTTTAAAATTGTTTGACGTTGCATTTACATACGAGTCTCTTTTTTGATCTATAGCAGCTTGTCTTAGTGAATAAGAAATATCTAAACCAGAATCTCTCATGTTTAAACCTTGGTTTAAACCTTGGGCTCCACAGCCTACAATAACAATTTTCTTGCCTTTTAATGCTTTTACTCCGTCTTCAAATTCTGAAGCGTCCATAAAACGACATTTCCCTAATTGCTCTAATTTTTCTCTTAATGTTAAGGTGTTAAAATAATTTGCCATTTTAGTTAGTTTTTGAATGCGTTTAGCATTTCCGTTATTTTTAATTTTTCTTTAGTTATTGCAATGCGTCCAGATCGTACAAATTGCATGATCCCGAAGGCATTTAATTCTCTGTGTAAAAGCTCTAATTCACTGCGACGTCCTGATTTTTCGAGGACAAAAAATTCTTTGTTTACAGTGACGATTCGTGCATTGCTTTCTTTGATGATGTTTTGAATTTGACGCTCTTCAAATAATAAATCGGATTTAATTTTGAACAAACAAGACTCTTGATAAATCGTATCTTCATCGGTGTGGTAATAGGCTTTAATGACCTCCACTTGTTTTTCAATTTGACCAATGATTTTTTTAACGCTCTCTTCCGTCATATTTACCAAAATAGTGAATCGCGATACGCCTTCAATTTCAGAAACGGAAATATTGAGACTTTCAATATTGAGGTGTCTTCTTTGGAAAATTGCTGAAATTCGATTAAGCAATCCGATATTGTTTTCGGTATATATCGAAATCGTATAAAGTTGTTTTTCTGTTCCCATTCTTATTCTAATCTTATATCTGAAACCGAAGCCCCCGAAGGAACCATTGGAAATACATTGTTTTCTTTTTCTACACAAACTTCTAAGAAATACGGTTCGTCACTGGCAATCATATCTTTTACTGCCGACGCAAGGTCTTCTCGTTTGGTTACTTTTTGTGCTTCTATATAATAGCCTTGTGCGATGGCTACAAAATTAGGATTCACCATTTCGGTGGAAGCATAACGCTTGTCAAAAAACAGTTGTTGCCACTGACGCACCATTCCTAAAAATTCGTTGTTCAAGACGACTATTTTTACGGGAACTTTGTTCTGAAAAATAGTGCCCAGCTCTTGGATGGTCATTTGATAGCCTCCATCGCCAATAATCGCAACGACTTCTCTATCTGGAGCCGCCATCTTCGCACCAATCGCCGCTGGTAATGCAAAGCCCATAGTGCCAAGTCCTCCTGATGTGATGTTACTTTTACTCACGTTAAAGTCGGCATAACGACAGGCAATCATTTGATGTTGACCTACATCAGAAACAATGGCCGCTTCGCCTTTGGTTTGAATGTTTATTTCTTTAAGCACCTCGCCCATGGTAAGCCCTTCAGTGGTTGGATAAAGGTCGTCTTTGATGACTTTATCGTATTCAATGGTATATAGATCCTTAAATTTCTGCAACCATTCTGGATGTGAATTGGTGTTCAGTAAGGTCAGTAATTTTGTCAAACTCGTTTTGGCATCGCCTAAAACTGCAACATCTGTTTTTACGTTTTTGTCAATTTCTGACGGGTCAATTTCAAAATGAATGATTTTGGCTTGCGTGGCATACTCGTCCAATTTTCCTGTCACACGATCGTCAAATCGCATTCCAATCGCAATCAATACATCGCATTCATTGGTGAGAACGTTGGGAGCATAATTTCCATGCATTCCAACCATTCCAATATTTAAAGGGTGTGCCGTAGGAATAGCAGAAGCACCCAAAATGGTCCATGCAGCAGGGATTCCTGCTTTTTCTACCACAGCCTTCAATACTTCTTCGGCTTTACTAAGAATCACGCCTTGACCCCAAACAATCATTGGTTTTTTAGCGGCATTAATAATGGCAGCAGCAGCAGCGACAGAGCCCTCTTCGGTTTCTGGAACTGGCACATAACTACGAACGCCTGTACATTTTTTGTATTGAAAATCAAATTCTTCAAACTGAGCATCTTTTGTGATGTCGACTAAAACAGGTCCCGGACGTCCACTTTTTGCAATGTAAAATGCACGCGCTATGATCTCAGGAATTTGAGATGCTTTTGTAATTTGGTGATTCCACTTGGTGACGGGTGTCGAAATTCCAACAATATCGGTTTCTTGAAACGCGTCACTTCCCAATAAATGCGAAGGCACTTGCCCTGTAATACATACAATGGGTGTTGAGTCTATTTGTGCGTCTGCGATTCCTGTGACTAAGTTGGTTGCGCCAGGTCCCGAAGTGGCCATGGCAACGCCTACCTTTCCAGAAATACGCGCATAGCCTTGAGCGGCATGGGCTGCACATTGTTCGTGTCTTGTAAGGACATGATTTATTTCCCCTTCATATTTATAGAGCTCATCATAAACTGGCATAATAGCCCCACCAGGGTAGCCATATAAGATCTCTACACCTTCGGCTAATAAACATCTTACAATGGCTTCGCTCCCTGAAATACGTTCTTTCGGTTGCTCTAAGTATTGCTTTTGTTTGGCGGTTAGTGTTTCCATAATTATAATTTAAAATTCATCGGTTACACATCCTTCAGATGCCGATGAAACCGTTCTTGCATATTTATATAGTACGCCTCTTGATACTTTTAAGGCGGGCGCGTTCCACTGTGTTTTTCGTTCTTGAAGCTCTGTATCAGAAACTTCCAAAAGTATTGAGTTTGTTTCAGCGTCGATGGTGATTATATCCCCATCTTTTACCAAAGCAATTGCTCCTCCTTCTTGTGCTTCAGGCGTGATATGACCTACAACAAATCCGTGTGTCCCTCCTGAGAATCGTCCGTCGGTGATCAAAGCCACATCTTTTCCTAAACCAGCGCCCATAATAGCGGCAGTTGGTTTTAACATTTCTGGCATTCCAGGACCTCCTTTAGGACCTTCGTAACGAATGACTACTACATCTCCTTTATTGACTTTACCATCTCTAATACCGTCATTGGCATTGTATTCGCCTTCAAAAACTTTGGCTGGACCTCTAAATTTTAAACCTTCTTTTCCTGTAATTTTAGCAACACTTCCTTCTGTCGCTAAATTTCCATAAAGCATGCGTAAGTGTCCTGAGGCTTTGATGGGTTCTTCAATGGTTCTGATGACATCTTGACCTTCTGATAAATCTTGTACTTCTGCTAAATTTTCAGCAATTGTTTTTCCGGTTACCGTTAAACAGTCTCCGTGAAGCAAGCCTTTGTTTAATAAGTATTTCATCACTGCTGGAATTCCACCAACGTGGTGCACATCTTCCATTAAGTATTTTCCGCTTGGTTTCAAGTCGGCTAAAAAAGGAGTGCTGTCACTGATTCTTTGAAAATCTTCAAGAGTAAATTTTATTTGAGCGGCTCTGGCAATCGCTAAGAAATGTAGGACTGCATTGGTAGAACCTCCAAGAATTGTCACAAGTCGAATGGCATTTTCAAGCGATTTTTTTGTGATGACATCTGAGGGTTTGATATCTTTTTCTAGTAATAAGCGCATGGCTTCTCCTGCTTTAACGGATTCTTTCTTTTTTTCTTCGCCCGTTGCTGGATTGGAAGAATTAAAAGGGAGGGTCATTCCGAGTGCTTCAATGGCTGACGCCATTGTATTGGCGGTGTACATACCTCCACAAGCACCGGCTCCTGGACAGGCTTTCTCCACAATTTGGTCAAACTCAGACTCAGACATGGTGCCTGCGACTTTACTTCCCCAAGCTTCAAATGCTGAAACAACATCTAATTTTTTTCCATTGTGACAACCTGAATCAATGGTGCCTCCATAGACCAAAATAGATGGTTTGTCCACACGAATCATTGCCATTAAAGCGCCTGGCATATTTTTATCACAACCAACAACTGTAATCAATCCGTCGTAGCTCATCGCTTGAACGACAGTTTCCATGGAATCTGCAATAATATCTCGAGAGGGTAAGGAAAAACGCATCCCTGGGGTTCCCATTGAAATTCCGTCACTCACTCCAATCGTATTGAAAATAAGTCCTATAACTTCTTTGTTTAGCGTGCCTTCTTTGACCAGCTTCGCTAAGTCGTTAAGGTGCATATTACAGGGGTTGCCTTCATAGCCTGTACTGGCAATCCCAACCAAGGGTTTTTCAAAGTCCTCTTTGGTCAGTCCGATCGCATGTAGCATGGCTTGTGCTGCAGGTTGCGTTGGGTCTTGAGTGACTGCTCGGCTGTATTTATTTAGTTGTTTCATGTGTCTATATCTATTATTTTTAAAAGGTCACATGCTGATCGCTTTTAGTCATTCCATTGGGTGATAATAATTTTAGTATGCTCGTTTCATTATAGATTTTATACCTTAGAAGTATCGAAATTATATTTTTACATATTTAGCGTGGAGAGTATCTCTTTAAATGGTCTAAACTCAACTGTTTAGAGTTGATGTTAAATCATTGTTTTTTAGATAATTACCCCCCAAATTGTATGATGTTCAGTGCACAAAAATAATATTAAACTCGTGGTAAATCACTGTCATCTTTTAAAGGCAATGCCGAACTGCCCATCAAATAGGTGTCCACATGGTGTGCTGCCTGTCTTCCTTCAGAAATGGCCCACACAATTAAAGATTGTCCGCGACGCATGTCGCCTGCTGCAAATATGCCAGGCACATTAGTTACATAATCTTTTGTGGTTGCTTTGATATTAGTTCTAAAATCCATTTCTAACCCAAATTGATCCGCCAGTGTTTTTTCAGCTCCTGTAAATCCGAGCGCTAATAATACTAAATCACAGTCCCAAAGTTTTTCGGAGTTGGGAACTTCTTTTAATTCTGGACGTTCGCCTTTTCTAAAAATCCATTCGACCTCAACGGTTTTTAATGCTTTTAAGTTGCCTTTTCCATCCCCAATAAATTCTTTGGTAGAAATACTAAAAAATCGTTCCACACCTTCTTGGTGAGAAGAGGTTGTTTTAAGCTTCATCGGCCAATAGGGCCACGGTTGATTTGCAGGACGTCCTTCGGTTGGTTTCGTCAAAATTTCAAAATTCGTAACGGAGGTTGCTCCATGACGGTTGGACGTTCCAATACAATCGGAACCTGTATCTCCTCCACCAATGACAATCACATTTTTTCCTTCAGCAGAAAGGATCTCTTTAAAATCTACCAAACCATCTACATATTGATTGTTTAGTTTTAAAAATTCCATGGCTTGATATACGCCTTTCAGATCCGCACCTGGAATTGGAATGTTTCGTTTTACGGTTGCACCCCCACATAATACCACGGCATCAAAATCGGCTTTTAACTGGTTTGCGTCTAAATTTTTACCTACATGCGCGTCGGTTTTAAAAACAATGCCTTCTTCCTTTAAGACGTTCACACGACGGTCAATGACATTTTTTTCCATTTTAAAATCTGGAATTCCATAGCGCAATAACCCACCCACTTTTTTATCACGTTCAAAAACAGTGACGGTATGACCAGCTCTATTTAACTGTTGCGCTGCCGCAAGTCCCGCAGGGCCCGAGCCAATAACAGCAACGGTTTTGTCGGTTCTTACTTTCGGTGGTTTTGCTGTAATCCAACCCTCTGTAAAGGCGGTTTCAACAATATTTTTTTCGATGTTTTCGATGCTTACAGGATCTTCATTGATTCCTAAAACACAAGCTTCTTCGCAAGGTGCTGGACATAATCTCCCTGTAAATTCTGGAAAATTATTAGTGGAGTGTAAAATCTCAGCGGCTTCTTTCCATTTGCCTTTGTAAACTTTATCGTTAAAATCTGGAATTAAATTCCCCAAAGGACAGCCGCTATGACAAAACGGAATTCCGCAATCCATACAACGTGCGCCTTGGTCTTTTAACTTCGATTCTTCTAATGGAATTGTAAATTCCTTGTAATTTTTTATTCTTTCTTTTGGCGCTTCATAGGTTTCATCCTGACGCTCAAACTCTAAAAATCCTGTGATCTTTCCCATCCTTAAACTGTTTCTAGTTGTTCTTTTTCTAATCTTAATAACGCCTGTCTGTATTCTTCTGGCAGTACTTTTTTGAATTTAGGAAGCGTTGCTTCCCAATTTTCTAAAATGCGTTTTGCTAAAGGACTTGACGTCGCCACAAAATGATTTTCGATTAATGTTCGTAATTGATTCACATCTTCCTGAAGTTCGATGGGGTCGATATTTAAATCTTCGCCATTACAGTTTTTAGTGAATGTATTGTCGGTGTCTAAAACATAGGCAACACCGCCACTCATTCCTGCTCCAAAATTTCTTCCAACACTTCCAAGAATCACTGCAACTCCTCCAGTCATGTACTCACAACCATGGTCGCCAATTCCTTCTACAACGGCTTTGGCACCTGAGTTACGCACACAAAAACGTTCGCCTGCTTTTCCATTGATATACACTTCTCCAGCGGTCGCGCCATAGAGTGTTACATTTCCTGTGATGATATTATCTTCTGGAATAATGGTACTTGTTTCAGGAACTTTGATGATTAATTTTGCACCCGACAATCCTTTTCCGAGATAATCGTTTGTATTTCCATGAACCGTCATGGTCACTCCTTTAGTAGTAAAGGCTCCAAAACTTTGTCCTGCAGATCCGTTAAAGTCGATGTTTATGGTGTCTTGTGGCAAGCCATCAGCACCGTAAATTTTAGAGATTTCATTACTTAAAATCGCTCCAACTGCTCTGTCAATATTGGTAATTGGAAGCTTCAAGTGTGTGCGTTGTCTTCTAAAAATTCCTTGATGCGCTTGTTTGATTATTTTGAAATCTAAATGGACATCGAGGTTGTGATCTTGCTGCTCAGTATTGTATAATTTGACATCTTCCGCTACTTCTACTTTGTGTAAAATGGGTGTTAAATCAATACCCGAAGCTTTGTAATGTTCAATGGCTTTATTGCGATTCAATTTTTGAACCTGACCTACCATTTCATCCACGGTTTTAAACCCTAGTTGCGCCATAATCTCACGCAATTCTTGTGCGACGAAATACATATAATTCACAACATGTTCTGGTTTGCCTTTGAATTTTTTACGCAGATCGGGGTTTTGAGTTGCAATTCCTACGGGGCATGTATTCAAATGACAGACACGCATCATAATACAACCCGAAGCGACTAAAGGAGCGGTTGCAAAACCAAATTCTTCAGCTCCTAAGAGACATGCAATCGCCACATCACGACCGGTTTTTAACTGGCCATCACATTCTAAAACAATTCGATTTCTCAGATTGTTCATCACCAGTGTTTGTTGTGCTTCTGCAATTCCAAGTTCCCAAGGAAGTCCACAGTGTTTCAAAGAGGTAAGTGGCGATGCGCCTGTTCCTCCATCAAAACCAGAAACCAATATAACGTCTGCTTTTGCTTTTGCAACGCCTGCAGCAACGGTTCCTACGCCAATTTCAGAGACTAATTTGACATTAATTCGCGCCGCTCTATTGGCTGATTTTACGTCGTATATGAGTTGTGATAAATCTTCGATCGAATAAATATCGTGGTGTGGTGGTGGTGATATCAATCCTACATAAGGTGTTGAATTTCTTGTTTTCGCGATTTCACGATTTACTTTTGGACCGGGCAATTGACCACCTTCACCGGGTTTAGCGCCTTGCGCAATTTTTATTTGAATTTCATTGGCGCTTGTAAGGTAGTTGGAGGTGACTCCAAATCGTCCGGAAGCGACTTGTTTAATGGCCGAATTTCTCCAATCGCCTTGTGCATTTTTGTAGAAGCGATCTTCATCTTCTCCGCCTTCACCTGAATTACTTTTTCCACCAATTCTATTCATAGCTACCGCTAAGTTTTCATGGGCTTCTTTACTGATAGATCCATAAGACATGGCGCCTGTTTTGAATCGTTTTACGATTTCGGTCCAAGGCTCTACCTCATCAATCGAAATAGGATCAAATTGATCAAATTCAAACAGACCTCTAATGGTCATCAAGCGTTTTGACTGATTGTTAACAAGCTCTGAGTATTCTTTAAACGTGGATGCTTTATTGGTACGAACCGATTCTTGAAGTTTTGCAACGGTCAGTGGATTAAACATGTGTTTTTCCTGACCACGACGCCATCTATATTCACCACCAATTTCAATGTCCGATTCAATGTTTGGGTTGAATGCTTTTTTGTGACGTTTGACAATTTCTTTTTCAATTTCCATCAAACCAATTCCTTGAATTCGGGTGGGCGTGTTTGGAAAGTATTTTTCAACGGTATTCGTATTGATTCCAACACACTCAAATAATTGAGACCCACGGTAGGAGTTTAAGGTAGAAATTCCGATTTTATTCATCACTTTCAAGATGCCTTTTCCGATGGCTTTGTTATAATTCTTGATGGCTGTGAGGTATTCTAAATCTGTAATATCAGAGTCTTTGATTTGTTTTTCAACAATTTCATTGACGATGTATGGGTTCACTGCGCTGGCTCCAAAACCAAATAAGAGGGCAAAATGATGCACTTCTCTTGGTTCTGCGGATTCAATTATCAAACTAATTCTTGAACGTTTGTTGAGTTTATGCAGTGCATGGTTCACATAGGAACAGGCCAAAAGTGCTGGAATTGGTGCGTGATTTTCATCTACAAATCGATCAGATAGAATGATGATGTTGGCTCCTTCGTCAATTGCTTTGGATGCTTTGTCAACCAAGACTTCGAGTGCACTTTCTAATTCGTTTAAACCGCGGTTAACTTCGTACAACATAGAAATAGATTCTACTTTGAAGTTCGGGTTTGTATCGTAATTTCTGATTTTATCTAAATCGTGTTTTGAAATTACGGGGTTTTGAATTTTTAGTTTTTTACAAGCCTCGGAGTTGCAATCAAAAATATTAGTATCACTCCCAAGTGTTAAACTAATATCGGTGATTAATTCTTCACGAATTCCGTCCAAAGGTGGGTTGGTGACTTGCGCAAATATTTGCTTGAAATAATTGTAAATCAGTTGAGGGCGTTCGGACAAAATAGCAATTGGCGTATCGCTCCCCATAGAACCAATCGGTTCTTTTCCGAGCTGAGCCATTGGGCGGATAATAGTGTTTATATCCTCTTTGGTGTAACCGAAAGCAACTTCTCGTTTCTTTAAATCTACTTCCTCATATTGAATAGGGCCTTTTTTGGCTGAGATGTCTTTTAAGTGTACTAAGTTTTCGTTCAACCATTTTCTATAGGGTTGTTTGGCTGCAATTTTTTCCTTGATTTCTTCATCATTGACGATGCGTCCTTCATTCATATCTACCAAAAACATTTTCCCTGGCTCAAGTCGTCCGTGAAATTCCACCGCTTCGGGTTCAATATCAACCACTCCTGTTTCAGAGGACATGATAACATTTCCATCTTTAGTCACGGTATAGCGTGAAGGTCTCAAACCGTTTCGGTCTAATACGGCTCCAATGAAATTTCCATCGGTAAAGGGAATAGACGCAGGGCCATCCCATGGTTCCATTTGACAGGAGTTGTATTCGTAGAATGCCTTTTTAGAATCGGACATGTCTGGGTTTTTCTCCCAAGCTTCAGGGACTAACATCATCATCACTTCAGGAAGCGAGCGTCCCGTCATTAATAATAATTCAACCACCATGTCTAAGGTTGCTGAATCGGATTTTCCTTTTAGGATTGTAGGGATTATTTTTTTGATGTCATCGCCAAAGGCATCACTTTTTATGATTTCTTCTCTCGAAAACATGCGAGACACATTTCCTCTTAAGGTATTGATTTCTCCATTGTGACATATATATCGGAATGGCTGTGCCAAATCCCAAGTCGGAAAGGTATTGGTTGAAAAACGTTGGTGTACCAAAGCCAATCGGGTGTCTAAAGCCGTGTTAAAAAGATCCAGATAATATTCGTTGATATGTTCCGGTTTTAGCAGCCCTTTGAAAATGATGATTTTAGTGGAAAGACTTGGGAGGTAAAAGAATTTTGACTCTGATAGTTTTGAATCATATATGGTGTGTTCTGAAATTTTTCGTGCCGCGAACAATTTGAGGTTAAAATCAAACTCTGTTTGTTTTGAGTCTGATTTACTGATAAATATCTGCTTTACAAAAGGCTCAGTTGTTTTGGCAATTTCTCCTAAAACAGCGCTATTAACAGGGACGTCTCTCCAGCCTAAAACATGTAATCCTTGCTTTTTAATTTCGGCTTCAAAAATCTCTATACAGTAGGTTCTTTGGTTTTCTTTTCGAGGTAAAAACACATTACTCACTGCATAGTCTCCAGCTTCTGGCAATTCAAATTCACAGAATGTTTTGAAAAATTTATGAGGAATGTCGATCAAAATTCCGGCACCATCGCCAGTTACTCCATCAGAACTCACCGCACCTCTATGTTCTAGTTTTACTAAAATTTCTAATGCTTTGTGAATGATATCATTCGAACGTTTGCCTGTCAAACTACATATAAATCCTGCACCACAATTATCGTGTTCAAATTCCGGTAAATAAAGTCCTTGCTTTTTTAACATACTTAAAATTGTTTCTGGTTAACCTTAATAAGCATGTAATATAATTGGTAAAAGTCTATTTAGAAAAAAGCCAAGTCACTTTTTCGAAATTCCAATTTAGAATACCTATAAATGCATTTTGAACAATGAAAGGCATGTTAGACTATCGAATAATCAACGGGGAAATTAATGGTTTTTCTTTCCCGCGAACCTAGGGGTTCCAAACCACAAAAAGCAATGACACAAAAGCAACGCACTATTGAAATATCAAAAATATTATAAATATAATTACAATACCCCCAAAATTAAGGGGGTTAAAATAATTATTACATAAAAGTGATGCTAATACCCTTATTTTTTGAGGGGTGTATGTCATTTATTATTAGTTTTGAGCCGTTAACTAAAATTATTAACTACTAAAATTAACTATTATGAAAAAAATTATTTTAAGTGCTGTTGCATTCATCGGAGCTTTGTCTCTAAACGCACAGGATGAAGCCCCTAAACTATCCGTATCGGGTACTGTTGATGCTTATTACCAAAGCTACTTGACTGCTTCAGATGATGCTTCTGGCTCTTTTGGAACTTCATTTGCTGATGAAACTGGATTTGCTTTAGGAATGGCCAATGTGGTTCTTAGCTATGAAGGTGAAAAAACTGGAGTTGTTGCTGATGTCGTTTTCGGCCCAAGAGCTGATGCCGCTGTTGGAGGTTACAACCTCAACCAATTGTATGCTTACTGGAATGTAAGTGAAAACACAACCTTAACAGTTGGTCGTTTTAATACTTTCTTAGGCTATGAAGTGATTTCAGCTGCTGGAAATTTTAACTACAGTACTTCTTATTTATTCTCAAGCGGTCCTTTTTCTCATGTTGGGTTAAAAGCTGATTTTGCTTTAGGTGAAGATTTTAGCTTGATGTTAGCTGTTATGAATCCTACAGATGTAAACAACAATGCAACTGGTGATTATGGACTTGGAGCTCAATTGGGTTATGCAGGTCAATACTTAAACCTTTATTATGACAACGATTCTGTATTAGGTTTCGAAATTGATTATACAGGTGGATTTGATTTATCTGAATCTTTTTTCTTAGGAATCAATGGTGCTTACCAAACGAGCAACGATGCTGGTTTTTACGGAGCTGCACTTTACCCACAGTTAGCAACATCTGAATCTTTCTCTATAGGATTAAGAGGTGAGCTTTTTGGACTTCACGCAAAAGATGTTGATGATTTACCAAGTGTTTTTGCTACCACCTTAACAGGAAGCTACACTATTGAGAACTTAACAATTAAGCCAGAAGTTAGATTAGATTCATGGTCTGATAACGAACCATATGTTGATACTGACGGTGTTGCTTCTAAGAGCTTAGCAGCATTTACTGTTGCCGCTATTTATTCTTTCTAGGACCAATATTAACCAATCAAAATATATAATTTATGTCACATTTAATTAACAACTTACCTCTAGTAATTCAAGATGCCGCTGCGGTTGAGAATCTAGCTAGTGCTATCAAAGACGATATGGGGATGTTATGGATGCTTATTGCTGGTATCTTAGTATTCTTCATGCAGGCAGGTTTTACTTTAGTAGAATCAGGAATGACACGTTCAAAAAATGCAGTGAATATCGCAATGAAAAACTTGCTTGATATTGCTGTAGGATCTCTTACCTACTGGTTTGTAGGATACTCTCTCATGTACGGAGACACAACCAATGGTTGGTTCTTCTGGAGTGGAATTATGCAAGGTGAAGGCGCTGATTTATTCTTCCAAACAATGTTTGCCGCCACTGCTGCAACAATTGTTTCTGGAGCAATTGCTGGAAGAACAAAGTACTCAACGTACATTATCTTTTCAATCGTAATGACTGCTATTATCTACCCAATTGCAGGTGGATGGCAATGGCAAGGATCAGGTTGGTTGACTGAGCTCGGTTTTATTGACTTCGCTGGTTCTTCAATCGTGCATGCTGTCGGTGGTTTTGCTGCTTTAGTCGCTGCTTATATGGTAGGCCCTAGAATTGGAAAATACGTGAACGGAAAAGTAATGCCTATTCCAGGACACAACCAGATATTAGCAACCTTAGGGGTGTTTATCCTTTGGTTGGGATGGTTTGGTTTTAACGGTGGATCTCAACTTGCTTGGGGTGGAGACGATGCGGTTGCCGCTTCAACAGTGGTGTTGATCACGAATCTTGCTGCTGCAGCAGGTGCCTTAGGCGCGCTTATCACGACTTGGATCTGGTACGGTAAGCCAAATTTAGGGCAATCTTTAAACGGAGCGTTAGCTGGATTGGTGAGTATTACTGCAGGTTGTGGAAACATGACAGCTGGTGGTGCTGTATTGGCGGGACTTATTGGTGGTATCATCGTAGTGTTCTCTATCGAATTTATCGAAAAGAAACTTAAAATTGATGATGCTATTGGAGCTGCTTCTGTTCACGGAGTCGTTGGATTCTGGGGAACCATCGTTGTTGGACTTTGGGGTGTAGACGGCGACACTAAAATTGGATTATTCAACGGAGGTGTAACCGATCAACTTGTTGCGCAACTTACCGGAGGATTAGCATACGCTGTTTGGGCTGTTGTACTTTCCTTTATAGTGTTTGGAATCCTTAAGTACACTGTTGGATTAAGAGTTACTGAAGAAGAAGAAGTTGCTGGACTTGATATCTCTGAACACGGATCTATTGCATATCCTGGTAAAAGAGAAAGAGGTCAAGACTAACTTCAATATAATACTGAGCATTAAAAAGCTCTCAAAAAATTAAAAATAAGTTTGTGATTTTTAGTTTGTGTTAAAAACCCTGGGGGCTCGCGCTTCTGGGGTTTTTATTTTTTAGTTGTTTTCATCAACAAACCTATCATACCTATATTATAAATGGGGTAATTTTATTAATATCATAAAAATATTCTACATACCCCTCTATTTATTAGGGGGGTATTTGTTTTTAATTACTTTTGAAGACAAACTAAAAATTAATTCAATGAAAAAAGTAGAGGCAATCATTAGAAAATCTAAGTTTTCTAATGTCAAAAAAGCACTGCACGAGGTCGGTGTCAATTTCTTTTCCTATTGGGACGTTACAGGCCTGGGGAACGAAAAAGAAGGCCATGTGTACAGAGGTGTTTCTTACAGCACGAGTGATATTCAAAGACGTTACTTATCTATTGTCGTAAACGATGATTTTGAAGAGGTAACGATCAAAGCCATCCTAACAGCTGCCTCAACAGGTGAGGTTGGCGATGGAAAAGTCTTTGTATCACAGGTCGATGAAGTATATAGAATTAGAACCGGCGAAAAAGGCGGAAACACACTAAAATAACAACAATGGAATTACTTACTATCAATAACGTATGGATGATGATCTGTACGGCACTCGTCTTTTTTATGCATACGGGGTTTGCATTTCTCGAAATCGGACTTACGCGTCAAAAAAATACGATTAATATTTTATTTAAAAACATCTTTATTATCACCGCGGGACTTTTACTTTATTATGTCGTCGGCTTTAACTTAATGTATCCAGGCGATTTTAATGGCGTCCTTGGATTTGCAGGTTTTGGATTGGATGCACCTTTAGCAGACGGAGCTTTTGATTTAGCATATAGCGAAGGCTATACCTATTGGACTGACTTTTTATTCCAAGGTATGTTTGCCGCAACGGCTGCTACCATTGTTTCAGGTGCTGTCGCGGAGCGCATGAAAATTGGCGCTTTTATGATTTTCACAGTCTTCTATGTAGGATTCGTATATCCAATTGCGGGATCTTGGCAATGGGGTGGTGGATTTTTATCCTCATTAACTATTGGAGAAGCCGAAGGCTTTTATGACTTTGCAGGATCTACACTTGTACACTCTGTGGGTGGATGGGCTGCTTTGGTGGCTGTTTACCTTTTAGGTTCACGTATTGGGAAATTTAACAACGGAAAACCACAGGCTATTCCTGGACACAGCATTCCATTAGCAACGGCTGGGGTTCTTATTCTTTGGTTAGGGTGGTTTGGTTTTAACGGAGGATCTGTACTCTCTGCTGATCCAGAAGCAACGTCCTTAACGTTGGTAACGACTTGTTTGGCTGCTGCTGCGGGTGGCGTCATCGCAATGATTACCTCAACACTGTTATACAAAAACTTAGATTTAACAATGTTCCTGAATGGAATTTTAGGAGGTCTTGTAGGAATTACGGCGGGTGCCGATCAGATGAGTCCAGGAGACGCAATTCTGATTGGAGCGATCGCTGGAGCACTTATTGTGTTTGCCGTGAGCTTGGTCGATAAAATAAAGTTAGACGATCCCGTAGGTGCTATTGCGGTACACCTTATTTGTGGAATTTGGGGAACCTTAGCGGTGGGTCTTTTTGGAGCCAAAGCAGGCTTTGATCAATTTCTAGTTCAACTTATTGGAGTTCTATGTTACGGCGTGTTTTGTGTCGCAACCTCTTTTATTATTATATATACCTTAAAGAAAACAGTGGGTATTAGAGTTTCGGAGCGTGAAGAGCTCGAAGGGCTTGATGCACACGAACATAAAATGGATGCTTACCCCGATTTCAGGTTAAATGAGCACTAACCACTTATTTTAAATTAGTCAACAAAAAGCCTCTAAAAATAATTTTAGAGGCTTTTTAATTTAATGTAAATTTTGATTTTATGCAGAGTTTCGACTCGCATTGATATTCCCAAATAAAGAGCGCATGACAATTTTCTCATACGTTTCTATTTGAGCTTCATCTCTAGGCTCTTCCTTTTCAAGTTCCTGAATTTTCTTTAAGGCATATTGTTGGATCGTTAATAACGGCAATACAATTGATTCTCTAACGGAGATAGAAGCCTTTCCAGCAGGTTCCTCTTCCATCAATTCGTCATAACCGGTTAGTTTCAATAACAATCGTTTTGTGGTGATGTATTCGCTATAAATGACATTCCAAAATTCGCCGTATTCTGGGTCTTCAGACATGTACTTTGTCAAGTCAAAGAAGGATTTAGACAAGGACATCATGCTGTTTTCGATCAGTGTTTTGAAAAAATCTGAGGTTTGAAACAAGTGTTGTGCTTTTTCAAACTCGCCAATGTCTTCATAATGTTTTAAGGCCGTTCCAACTCCAAAAAATCCAGGGACGTTTTGTTTCAACTGACTCCAAGAGCCAACAAATGGAATGGCGCGTAAATCTTCAAACACCAAGCCTTCTGCTTTTCCACGTTTTGAAGGGCGGCTGCCAATGTTGGTTTTCGCATAAAACTTCAAAGTACTCATGTGCTCTAAGTAAGAAATAAACTTAGGGTGTGCTTTAAAATCTACATAGGCTTCATAACTCAATTTAGACAACTGCGTCATCACCTCTCTATTTTCAGGAGTCATTGTAAGATCTTTGTCACTCATACTGTTATGAATTCCAGAGCTGATCAATTGTTCAAGGTTGTATTGCGAGGAATCTAAGGTTCCAAAATTTGAACTGATCGTTTGCCCTTGTATGGTGAGTTGTACTTCTTTATCTTCAATTGTGGGTCCTAAGGATGCATAAAAATTATGTGTTTTTCCACCACCTCTTGCAGGTGGCCCGCCTCGACCGTCAAAGAAAATTACGGTGATGTCATGCTTTCTAGAAATCGCAGTCAACAACTCTTTTGCTTTATAAATAGCCCAATTGGCCATTAAATAGCCACCATCTTTTGTGCCATCACTAAACCCAAGCATAATAGTTTGTCTATTGCCTCTCGACTTTAAGTGTGCTGCATACTCAGGGTTGGAATACAAATCTTCCATGACCTCAGGTGCGTTTTCTAAATCGGTGATCGTTTCAAAAAGAGGTGCAACATCAACCGTTAGTTTGTCCTGAAAAGCGACCAACTTAAGCATGGCATACAATTGCATCACATTAAGTGTTGTTTGGTTGTTGCTTATAATATAGCGATTGGCAGCTTTTTCTCCGTTTGTGTGCTGGATGGTTTTTATGGCTTCCATTGTTTTGAGAGCCTTCAACGTATCCGTATCTGAAATTAATGACAAATCCACAGAGCCTTTAATTTTAGAAAGTATTTCAACCTGCTCATTTTCTGCTAAGCTGTGGTAGTTTTTAGGAAATACATCGCTGCCACTTTCAATCGACACATTTACCATGTCATTAAACACCTTGGCGTGTTCGCGACTGTCTTGACGGATGTCTAGAGTAGAAAAATGAAATCCAAATAAATGAATTTTATTTAACAGACTGTTCACTTCAGAGACATAGAGCGACTGGTGTTTTTCAATAATAATTTCTTTAATTTCTTTTAACTCTGCGGTTAAATACTCGACTGTTAAGCTCGACTTTTTCTGTGTTATAATCTTGTAAAGCTCGACCTCCAAAGCTGTTATACGCTCTTCAACGCCCGCAAAAGATAATTTTCTTTTTAGTCCGCGGATGTCTCGATAGTAGTTTTTTATAATGGTTTCACGAAGTCTCGCAGCCACTTTAAGGGTGATTTCAGGGGTCACAAAAGGATTGCCATCTCTGTCGCCTCCGGGCCAAAAACCAATGTTAATAATGTCGTTGTCAATATGCTTCCCATCAAAAATATTTTGTTGAATGTAATCATAAACGGTCCCAAAAGACTTGTAAAATACATGCTCTAAATACCAAATTAGACTGACCGCTTCATCGTAGGGCGTTGGCTTGGTTTGTTTGAAGAAAGGTGTTTTACCGAGTTGTGCTAACAGTTCGTTGATGCGAAATAAATCATTTTCGCGGATGGCTTCTGTTAAATCAGTGATGATTCCCAATACAGAGCCGGGGTAAAATTGTGTGGGATGCGCTGTGAGCACAATACGCACTTTAAATTCTTCTAAATATTTTTGAAGAATTTCTAATTTATTTTCAGAGGTAGCGGTTTCTTTTAAACTTCGCAAGGTTCCAATTCCGTCCATATTGTTTACAATAGGAAACGCAGCATCTTCAATGGCATCAAACAACACCACTTGACGTTCTATGTACTGAATAAAACGAAACAGTAAATTGATTTGACTTTTAGGCGAGCGTCGGGCTTGGTATTTTTTAAAAAACGTATTTACTATTGTGGTAGGATCTTCATTATTCGAAAATCCTTTTTGACAAGTCTCAAAAAAAAGTGGCAACAACGCACCTGTTTTGGTAATGGAGTCAAACGGCAAGGTCATAAATATACTATTGTATATTTGATACTTTGATAATACGTTTTGATTAAAACGGGTAATTTTTGGCTGTGTGGACATTGCTTGAATACATTTAATTGCGTTCAAAATTACTAAAGCACCATCAATACTCATCTATCAAACTGTGATTTTTACGAATATTCATATATTGACTGCCTTATCAGGTTGAAATCTTAGCAAACCAGAGAAATCGTTCCATATTTTCTAGCCATCTCTACAACGGTATTTAAGAATTTAAAAAAGTTGTTTGCTTTTTGGTATTGATAAATCGTTAGACTTACTGTAAATTTAGGGTTTCTAATTCCTATCTAGTTTTTTATGATTGAAATCGAACGTAAATTTTTGGTAAACTCTGACGCCTATCGTGCGGAGGCGTCCTCAATAATCACAATAACCCAAGGGTATCTAAATTCCGATCCCGAACGCTCTGTGAGGATTCGACTCACGGATCAAAGTGGTTTTATTACTGTAAAAGGAAAAAGCAACGAAAGTGGTCTCAGTCGGTTTGAGTGGGAAAAAGAAATCTCTAAAACAGAGGCCGAAGCGCTTCTCAAACTTTGTGAAAAAACCATTATTAGCAAAACCCGCTATGAAGTCGCTGTAGGAAATCATTTGTTTGAGGTTGATGAATTTTCCGGAGACAACAAAGGCTTGGTGGTGGCTGAGGTTGAACTTGGTTCAGAAGATGAAAAGTTTTCCAAACCCGATTGGCTCGCAGACGAAGTGACGGGCGACCTAAAATATTATAATTCCAATCTCAGCAACACTCCCTTTTGCAATTGGAAATGATTGAATAATTAGCATTAAAGTGGGTGTAAAGTTATTATATTCGCAACTTGAAACGACTTTAAAAACGACACAAATGAACACAAACTCAACTGATTTTAAAATCCAAGAAGCACTAGATGCTCTTGGTGTAAAAGACATAAATTTAGGAACTTCCACGGGAGTAAATAGTTTTTCTAACGGGCCTAGCATCGACAGTTTTTCTCCTGTAGATGGTAAAAAAATTGGAAGTGTAGTTTGCACTTCTCAAGAAGATTATGAAGCGGTGATGGCAGCGGCAACGACTGCATACCCAGAGTGGCGAACCATGCCTGCTCCTCAACGTGGCGAAATTGTGCGTCAGTTTGGAAATAAGCTAAGAGATTTAAAAGAACCCCTCGGAAAATTGGTTTCTTATGAAATGGGTAAATCCCTTCAAGAAGGGTATGGAGAGGTTCAAGAAATGATTGATATTTGTGATTTTGCGGTTGGATTGTCTCGACAATTAAACGGACAAACGATTCCTTCTGAGCGTCCTAGTCACGTGATGAGAGAGCAATGGCACCCAATTGGGGTGGTGGGCATTATCTCTGCGTTTAATTTTCCAGTCGCTGTTTGGGCTTGGAATACGGCTTTGGCTTGGATCTGTGGCGATGTATGTGTATGGAAGGGTTCTGAAAAAGCGCCTTTATGCTCTATTGCTTGTCAGAATATTATTGCCGAAATTTTAAAAGAAAATAATTTGCCTGAAGGAATTTCTTCAATCATTAATGGAGATTACAAAGTGGGTGAAATGATGACGACGGATACGAGAGTGCCTTTGGTGTCTGCGACGGGTTCTACAAGAATGGGAAGAATTGTAGGTGCTACGGTTGCTCAACGTTTTGGAAAATCACTGTTAGAATTGGGGGGTAACAATGCCATTATTATTACACCAACCGCCGATTTAAAAGTGGTGGTGCCGGGTGCTATTTTTGGTGCGGTAGGAACTTGTGGACAACGTTGTACTTCTACACGACGACTGATTATTCACGAGTCTGTATATGATAAAGTAAGAGATGCGATTGTGGGTGCTTATGGGCAATTAACCATCGGAAATCCTTTGGATGAAAAAAACCATATTGGACCTCTAATCGATCATGATTCTGTAAATACGTATTTAGCAGCTATTGAAAAAGCAAAAGCTGAAGGTGGTACGGTATTGGTTGATGGTGGTGTTTTAGAAGGTGAGGGCTATGAAAGTGGCTGTTATGTGAAGCCAGCGATTATTGAGGCTGAAAACCATTACGAGATTGTACAGCATGAAACGTTTGCGCCGATCTTGTATTTAATGAAATATTCTGGAGCGGTAGAAAATGCCATCCAAAAACAAAATGGTGTGGCGCAAGGCTTGTCTTCTGCGATCATGACCAACGAGCTTAAAGAGGCTGAAAAGTTCTTGTCTTATGCAGGTTCTGACTGTGGAATTGCCAATGTAAATATTGGAACTTCTGGAGCTGAAATTGGCGGTGCTTTTGGTGGTGAAAAAGAAACAGGAGGCGGACGTGAGTCTGGTTCGGATGCATGGAAAGTGTACATGCGACGTCAAACAAATACGATTAATTATTCTGATGAATTGCCTTTGGCACAAGGAATTAAGTTCGATTTGTAAGCAATTTAATACTACCTATTATAAAAGTCACAGCCTCTGGTTGTGGCTTTTTTTTGTTTGGCTCGGAATTGTTAAAATTTACATTTTTTTGGAGGCATTCAATTTTTTTTAGTAAGTTTATACTTGATTTGAACCCCCAGGTCTAAATCTTCAATAAGCAATTTAACCGATGCTTGAGATGTTTTTTATTTAAATTTAGGGGAAGGGTGGTAGAATGCATGTCGATTTGGGAGTGTTTTGTCTCTAAATGAATGTTAAGAAATAAACACAAAGATACACACAAACACTAGTTGTGCTCAATGCGAAAAAAATGATGACCGAAGAAAAAATAAAGTTTTTAAAAGACAATATTGAACCTTTATCTGACCAAATTTATGGAAACGGATTTAGAGCTTCTGCGTATTTGACAGATGGAACTTTTATTCCTTGCGTGCGATTTAGAAACTCAAAACCTATAACTGAACTTGCAATAAAAAGATTCAATGATGAAAGAAAAGGAAAAAATATCTTGAGTCGTGATTCTGGAATGGGATATAAAAATATTGTCGAATCATTTGTAGCGAAAGGAAATCGAATTAACGAATATGATATTGATAGAATTGAAAAAAGTCCTTTTGCATTTCCGAAAGAAATTCTTGACCAAATTCGTGGAGAGACAACAATGGGTTGGACAGGATTCTGTGTAAAAATGAGTGACGGAAAAATATTCGGATATGGAAGTTCATTTTTGTTTGATTTTTTCCAAATGCCAAACGGATATGCTGCGAGTGACATAAAAGAAATAACTAATCATAGTTATTTATCAAAAAGTGGCGAATTAAAAAAACATAAAGTTCCATTTTTTGACAGGCCAGCTGATTATAATGAAAATATTATTTACAGAGAAAGGCAGTTTTTTGACTGCTATGTTGATGGACTTTGAGAACCCTCTCCTGCTCCTACCCGAATACTTTCGTGTGGTTGGTACAAAAATAAAATAAATAATGACAAACAAAAAGTTGTGTTATCCCGTAATATATACCCGTTAACACATCCTTTTGTTGACATATAACTAGTTGTAAAACATAAAAACCCAATCAATCATTATGAGTTTTGACAGACCTTTTCACAGAAATTATAGACCAGTTAAAGAAGGACATAATTCTGGATATAGCGATTGGGCTTACATTGTTGACCATCATTATTCAGACCATCCTGAACATTACACAAGAGCATTTGCGATACTACAAAAAGATATAATCGGACTTTTCGAATATATTGAGCCTTCTGATATAAATTTGGTAACATATTCATTTAGAATTCACGAATTGCTCGTTAGAACTTGTATCGAAGTAGAAGCGAATTTTAAAGCAATTTTAAGAGAGAATATGTTTAATCCTGTTTATAAAAATGGTTCGAAACAAGGACAACCACGAACTGAAAAAAATTGGAACATAAATGACTTTAAAATAGTCAATAAAACTCATCATCTTGATGACTATTCAATTATTTTCCCTCATTGGCACGGAACAAAGAATGAAAGATTTCCATTTCGAAAATGGAAAAAAAACGAACCACTACCTTGGTATCAAGCCTACAATCAATGTAAACACGATAGGCTTCATAATTTTGAAAAAGCAAGTATAGGAAATTTACTCGATGCGTTTTCTGGACTTTGTGCACTTCTTTCTTCTCAATTCAGAACGGAAAGTTTTAGCACTGGAAGCGATAGTTTAGCCGTGAATACTGACAATTATTATGGTGGAGGATTTGGAATTGGTGGATTCGTAATGGTTGATTTTCCAGGAGATTGGAAAGACGAGGAACTTTATGAATTTAATTGGACTGAATTACAAAAAGAAGACAATCGATTCAGGAAAATTGATTATGATTCTTACTAATAAATTCCGTTTTACAACAACTTGTATAAAAACCGTTGAAAAACAGCTAGTTTATAAATATAAATTCTGCGATTATTTTTATTTTTTAGTAAACGCTTTTGTTTACTAATTAAATATTTTATATGTTTACATGAAACAGCTGAATCATGTTACCAAGATTAAATAAAATTAAAGGAATACACCCAGGCACACTGTTAAGGTGGGAATTAAATAACCGAAATCTAAAAGGGAGTGAATTAGCGGATGCGATTGGTGAGCATAAACAAACCATAAGTGCTATTCTTAATAAAAGGAGGGACATGAACCCAAGTCTTTCTATTAAGTTATCAAAAGAGTTTAAAACAGACAACGATTACTTCATGTTATTACAAGCAAGTTATGACGTAAGATTAGTAGCGGAATCTGAAATAAAAAACACACCGAATCTCAATAATATAAGGAAAGTGCTTTTTTGGGACACTAATTTTAATAACATTGATTGGAACAAAAATAAAAAAGCCGTCATACAGAGAATTTTAGAAAGAGGGAATAAAACTGAAATAAATGAACTCATTTCATTCTATGGAAGAAAAACGATTTCCAAGGAAATTAAATCAATAAAGAAAAGCCACTTACCTTCTTTTGAGAAGAATATTATAGAACATAATTTGATATAACAAAATGGAGCTATTCTTAAATACTGTTTCGGATTTGCTTTGGAATTCTCTTAAAAAATTAATGTCAATGGAGGAATTTAATAGTTTTAGAATTGTTGGAGGCACTTCATTAAGTCTTCAACTAGGTCATAGAGAGTCCGTTGATATCGATTTATTTACAGATGCTGATTATGATAGTGTCGATTTTTCTGTACTTGAAACTAAATTAACTGAAACTTTTCCTTATGTAGACATATCGTCCATTGATTTTGTAGGAATGGGCAAGTCGTATTTTATTGGCAACAATGAAAATGAATCCGTGAAATTAGATTTATTTTACACAGATCCTTTTGTTTTTCCTTGTATTCTAGAACAAAATGTTAGGTTTGCAGGTATTGAAGAAGTTGCGGCAATGAAATTTGAAGTCGTTGCTAATGGTGGCAGGAAAAAAGATTTTTGGGATATCCACGAACTATTAGAAACTTACACGTTAGATGAAATGATAGACTTTTATCTCGAAAGATATCCATATGGTTACTCAAAAGAGGAATTACTAGCGAAGGTCGTTGATTTTTCTGGAGCAGAAGATGATTTTACACCAAACTGCCTTAGAGGAAAAGTCTGGGAATTAATTAAGTTAGATTTTGAAAAATCAGTAAATAAATTAGACTTGTAATGAAATCAACAAAAACACAACATACCGTATAATTGAGACTTTCTCAAAAGAGGAATTCATTTTTTATTTACTAAATTCGGTATCTCGAAAATCACCCCCTATGAAAACTATTTTACTAAATACCCTCATCGCCGCCCTCTTCGTTGTTTCGTGTAAAACTGACAAACAAAACAATACCAGCACAGATACAGCTCCAGAACAAGTTGAAAAAACCATACCTATGGATCCAAATCAAGAGTCCTTAAAATCACTGTTAGATGCCAAAAAAGAAGCCTCTCAACTAAAAACGGACGCAACCACAAAAAAGGTTTTCAAAGAAGGAATTGAATCCG
>Ga0209712_10000705_pt1 | contig 29060 bp, 24 predicted proteins | sample ArcOceMetagenome_FD_187443 | JGI IMG/M metagenome (GOLD analysis project Ga0209712, IMG submission 187443) | Marine eukaryotic phytoplankton communities from Arctic Ocean - Arctic Ocean - Greenland ARC118M Metagenome (SPAdes) (version 2) | ecosystem: Environmental > Aquatic > Marine > Oceanic...
AAAAAAGTAGCCATCATCGCCTGTATTAGAAAGATGATTGTGATATTAAATTCGATGCTAAGAGACGGTGTAATGTGGGAAGCGCCAAAAGTTAATAATTAACTATTGACGCCATAGTCTCTTGTTAGGTGTACTTACACGTTTTGTGTATATGGTTTTATACCAATTAAATCAGAAACACCTGAGCCCGATTTTAAAGCTAATTTAATAGAGGATACAAAGGCATCCAATGATAAAGCTTCAAATTGAACGATAAATTTTGCAGTACATGCGCTGTCATTTGACAGAGAGACTAATACAGCCGTATGAGCAGCAGAATCGAAGCAATGAAATTTAAGCTCACAATGCCCATAAGGTGAGTCAATGTCACCAACTTTAAAGGTAACTTCATCTGAGTTAGATTCTGGAAAAGCTGATAATTGTTCAGCTAGTTTTTCCAACGATTGAGCATTTATATATTGCTCCGCCTCTCCAGCGAATGATTCACTGCATGCTTTTATCCATATTTTCGCAGGGTCATCTCGTAGAAATTCGATCTCTAATCTGGGCTGCATCTGCATGTACACCTAACGCCGCATTAAGCGGTGAGTAATAGTTTGCTAAAATGTGAAACGAAGTGGAACCGAGCAAACTGTTACGAATCCGACTTTAATGCCTTGTTAGTTGCGAATTCTTGAGCATGTTTTTTAGCTTTAAACGGTATAGAGATTATAAAGAAAAACAACATCAAGAAAATCATTGAGATAATACCAACTATGTAATACAAGCCTGTTTCGACCATGAACACCATACCTGGAAAATCTACGCTGAGAAACTCATAAATATTTTTATTATTTTCAATAATGAAAATATTTAGCCACTTAGCAAAAAGAAAAAACGAATAACTGATAGATATTGATATTACCGAAAATATACCAGAGCGAAATAAATTAACTTTAGCACCAAGCTCTTTTACGAATATATTTAACCAAATTAAAATAGCTAAACTTGCACTAAAAAATATAGAACCAATCCCGCCAATTGTAACCATAGAAATAAGCCAAACTTGTTTGGTTAATTCCCAAAACTCGAAACTAAGAAATTGCTCTTCATTGGAAAAGTAAAAATAATACCCACCAAAATAGAGAAAATAAAAGAGCAATGCTATGGGATAAAGCTTTAGATTTTCCCTGCGCTCTTTTTTATTTATTTCAGCATGCTTTCTATTTCGTTCAGCAAGTTTCTGTAATGTATCCATCGCAACTAACAACTTTATCAGAGGACACTTTCCTCTTTTTATGAGCAATGTATGTCCTCTTATTTATTTTTAATATTAATAACAAATCCTGTAACACATTGCGAGTATTAAACTTTAAGTCGGGCTGTTAATTAACAACAGGCAGAAAAGGGGAAAGTGTCCTCACTTTAGTAAATGCAGTAATTGAAAATTTAAAATGAAAAGCAAAAGCTTTTTTAAACCATTTTACCACCTCTAAAAAATGGCAACGGTAATATAAGTAACTACTTTAAATACAATTGTTTGTGTAAGGCTATTAAAAAGGTAGGTTTTTTGCGGGAGGTAGCTGTAAAAAGGAGGTGATGAATAATTGCTAAACGCGCCTACCTGCTTTTGAAACGGGCAGACACGTTTAATACGAATTCACTTGGCTTTTTTTGCCTCAAGCGCTTCTATTTCACTCCAGATTTTTTCGGCTTCTTCGCTTAACATGGCGTAGCTTTTAATGTCGCCTTTACGCTGAGCTTGCATGCCTTGCTCTAATTTGGCGTCGTACTCTTTACGTAACTTTTTTGTAGGGTCTGATTTGAATATCGAAAACATGGGACTCGCTTAATTTTATAAAAGTGATAGCACTACCATACGCTACAAATAGCTAAAAAGTTCTTTTGGCAGTAAGGCGCTTACCTTGTTAAATTAAAACAAGGTAAGCGAATTATTTGCTATGCTGTGGTTACCAAACAGTTTTATAGCTCAGGCTCTAAGCGTTTAATACCTTGGCCATCTAAGCCTAAGTAAATGTAACCATCATCCCCTTGCGCTAAACTTCTTACGCGGCCAATGCCTTCTAATATTTTTTCTTGGCTTTTTAGTGTATCGTTTTCAAGCGTAAGTGCGCTTAAAAACGAAAACTTCATAGACGATAACAACACTTTACCTTTTAATTTAGGGTATTTGTCGCTGGTGACGAATAGCATATCTGATGGTGCTATAGATGGAGTCCATTGTGATGTTGGCGATTGCATGCCGTCTTTTGTTTGCAGGTCTGTAAACGAAGTGCCGCTATAATTTACGCCATAGCTAACTACTGGCCATCCGTAGTTTAATCCTGATTTTATTAAATTAAGTTCGTCGCCACCTCGGGGGCCATGCTCATGCGCCCAAAGACGATTATTTTTAGCGTCAAACCACATACCTTGCGGGTTTCGATGTCCGTAAGACCAAACAGCGTGTTTAGCGTCTGTTTGTTTTACAAAGGGATTATCTGTTGGAATACGACCATCTAAATGAAGACGATAAATTTTGCCCCCATCACGGCTAAGATCTTGCGGGTTTAGGTCGCGCGAGCCACGATCCCCGATCGAAAAATAAACATAACCTTGTTTATCAAACACAATACGACTGCCGTAGTGCTGACCTTTTGTACTGTTATGCTCACCTTTGTATAAAACGTGCGGATCTAATAGCTGAGTATGGTCATCACTTAATTTTGCGCGCATTAATGCAGTGTTACTACCACTGCCTTTGCCTTCAGCGCTTGAGTAAGTAAGGTAAAGCCATTGACTATTTTTATTATCGGTATGCAGTGCTAAATCAAGTAAACCGCCTTGGCCGTTAGCATCTATATCGGGCAATCCTTTTACTTGAATAAGCGTTGAGGAGTTTTTACGTAATAAAAATAGTTTTCCACTTCGCTCCGTAATTAATAAATCACCATTTGATAGTGCTTCGATTGCCCAAGGAATACTTACACCTTTTGCAACGTCTACTGCTTTTACATTAAGCGGCAAACTCGGCAGCTTTTTAAAATCAACTGCATTTACTGACATTGTAGGCAGCGTCAATAAAGCGGCTGTTAGCACGGCACCCCTAAAAGAATGTGTATATTTTTTTGATTCTATATTGAGCATGTTATTTTCCAAAATTAATCAAATTAGGTTTACGTTAGCACGAGCTGTAAAAATTTGCTAAGCGTTGCGATAAGTGAAAGTTCTTTAATTTTAGATAGTTACATATATCACTCACACAGTATTAGAAATAGTTAGCTCACTCAGTAAAGTATTTTTTATATTTTATTTAGTTTTGAAATACGTTTATAAATTGAGTTTAGTTTGTTTTTTGTTCGTAGTTTTTAACAAAAATAATGGAATAAACACTTTATTAGGGTTGAAAACTTGAATTTTCAGCGTACACTTGTGCGCTGAAGTTTGAGCGTACACTTGTATGCTCAAATAGTTAGGGTTCTGATTTGTGCTAACACCCAGTTCGTGCAAACCATTGAGCAATAAACCAATATAGAGATTTTATTACAATGTTTACGCAGGCATTAAACCAATTTTCAACGTGGTTTTTACACCATCAAACGTTTGCAGGCTACATAGAGCCAATAATGCAAGTGTTTAAACCTGCTTGGCGTGCAGGGCAATTTAGAGCGCAACTGATGAGTTCAGACTCATTAAATGGTGAATTTTTGAGTTTGCAGCTAAAACCAAGCAAACAATGGCCCGCACATACCGCAGGGCAGCATGTTAGTTTGACCATTGAAATGAATGGACGATTATTAACGCGCGTTTTTACAGTTGCTTCAAGCGTTAAATATTTCAACGAAACGGGATTTATACGTTTGTTAATTAAAACAAGCAAACAAGGACGATTTACCGGTTTATTAAATAACAAAGCAAAAGCGGGAACATGGTGCAACATATCTGCTGCAACGGGTGAGTTTGTATTTAAAAATACACATACTCCTGCCACATTAATAGCTGGTGGGTCTGGTATAACGCCGATGCTAGCAATGCTTGACGATTATTTACCGCAAACAACCAAAGCAATAAATTTAGTGTATTACGCAAAAGCGGGCGAACATCAATGTGTTGATGAGTTGCGTGAATTAGCCACACAATTTAGTCATTTTTCATTTTTATTATTAACTCGTGAGCAGTCGAGCGACATTACTAGCAATATTAAACATTGGGACAATCCAGATATATATTGCTGTGGGCCGCTAGGGTTTATGCAAACGGTACAAGCGTTTGCTCAAAAACATGATCTTAATTATTACCAAGAGGCATTTGGTTTAGCGTTACCCAAAGTAAACAATGAAGATCAGTTTACTGTAAAGGTGAACAGCCAAGCCCATATAGTTGAAGGAAATGATGTACTACTTAGCCAGTTTGAAGTTAAAAAATTACCGGTAAAGCGTGGCTGCGGAATTGGTATTTGTCATCAGTGCCAATGTATTAAAAAGTCGGGAATAGTACGTAATTTAAAAACAGGTGAAATGTCAGACAACGGTGAGCAATTAATCCAACTTTGTATAAGCCAACCTGTGAGTGATTTGGAGTTACAATTATGAAAAACATAAACTTTGATCAGCTTGCAAGCGATTTAGATACTATAAAAATGAATACGCTTGCTAAAGTAGGACAAAAAGATGCTGACTACATTCGCTCTGTCGTTCGAAAGCAAAGACTATGTGAGTGGAGTGGGCGAATACTATTAATGCTTGGATTTATTCAGCCTTTACTTTGGGTTGCCGGTGTTTTGTTACTGGCCTTGGCTAAAATTCTCGATAATATGGAAATTGGCCACAATGTTATGCATGGTCAATACGATTGGATGAACGACAAACAGCTTAACTCTCAGCAATACGAATGGGACATAGCCTGCGATGGCCAAAGCTGGCATCGGGTTCACAATTTTGAGCACCACACTTACACTAACATTATTGGTAAAGACCGTGATTTTGGCTACGGGTTGTTACGTTTGAGTGATGATTTTAAGTGGCGTTTTAAAAATGTGTGGCAGTTTTTTACTTACATAAATTTAAGTGTCTTGTTTCAGTGGGGGGTGTCATACCATGAGCTGGCAGCAGAGCGTGTTTTTATAGGTAAAAAGAAAGAAAATCGTGAAGGGGGTGTATCGCATGCTACTTTAAAGCAGCGTTTTTTTAGTAAAGGCGCTCGCCAGTTAATTAAAGATTATGTGATCTTCCCATTACTTGCAGGGCCACTGTTTTTATGGGTGTTAGCGGGTAATTTAGTGGCAAATTTGCTTCGTAACTTATGGACATCGACAATTATATTTTGTGGCCACTTTACCGAAGAAACCGAAACATTCAAAGAACAAGACTGCGTAAACGAAACCCAAGGCCAGTGGTATTATCGTCAAGTATTGGGCTCGTCTAATATTAAAGGGGCAAGCTGGTTTCATATTTTAACGGGCCATTTGAGCTGCCAGATTGAGCACCACTTATTTCCTGATATGCCGTCGTCGCGATATCAAGAGGTGGCACCTCAGGTGCAGGCAGTTATGCAAAAGCACGGTATTGATTACCACACTGGCGGATTTTTTAAACAATACGGCTCGGTGTTAAAGCGAATTATTAGATACTCATTTAAATAGTGATAGGGTGCATTAAGCGCCTTAAAAGCTAAAACATAAACCGGCATGTGTAAGCGCATATGCCGGTTTTTTGCTGTTGTGCTTAATAAACATACAGTGCGTTTGGTTTTTTCTTATTGTTAATTAAAAATCCGTTACTTTAGCTATGGTTAATTGATGCGTGATTGTCATACAATGGAGAAAAATAGACCACACAAGAGAGATAAAAAATGGCCGCATTTGGTACTGTGTTTATGCCACAGATGATTCAAGCTCGTTTTTCAGATAATCAATGGAGCGAAACCTCAGTTGTTCCATGCGATAAGCTTGAGTTTCATGCTGGTGCACACGTTCTTCATTATTCAAGCACCTGTTTTGAGGGCTTAAAAGCATTTCGTCATGAAGATGGGTCTGTTTATATTTTTAGAATGGATGCAAACATAGCACGTATGCAGCAAAGCTCTGCACTTTTAAGCTTGCCAAGTTTTGATGGCGATATGCTTAAAACGATGATTATTGATATTGTTCGCCAATATGCCGATGAAACCCCATTACCGCCTGGCTCTATGTATATTCGCCCAACACATATAGGCACAGAAGCGGCAATTGGTAAGGCGGCAGCCCCTTCAATGAGCTCATTGTTGTACACTTTACTTTCACCCGTGGGTGATTATTTTGCCGGTGGTGCTACGGCATTACGTGTGTTACTTGAAGAAGATGGTATGCGCTGCGCACCTCATATGGGTATGGTTAAAAGCGGTGGTAACTACGCCAGTGCACTTGGCCCAATTAGCGCTGCACGTAAACAGTATCAAGCAGATCAAATATTATTTTGCCCAGGTGGTGATGTACAAGAAACGGGCGCTGCAAACTTTATTTTGATTGATGGCAACGAAATTATAACCAAAGCGCTCGACTCCACCTTTTTACACGGCGTAACGCGTAATAGTATTTTAACGATCGCTAAAGATTTAGGCATGACTGTAAGCGAACGTAATTTTACAGTGACTGAACTTTTAGAGCGTGCTGCAAAACCAGGCACAGAAGCTGCGCTTTCAGGTACTGCTGCGGTATTAACGGCAGTGGGAACGTTTATTCATAACGATAAAGAATATAAAGTAGGCACAGGAGAGCCAGGGCCAACTACTGCACGTCTGCGCCAAGCATTGAACGACATTCAATGGGGTAAAAGCGAAGACAAGCATGGTTGGTTAACTAAAGTGGTATAGCGTTAAATACCCACATTACTCGCACCAAAAAGCCACCTAATTAAGGTGGCTTTTTGGTGCGAGTAACTTTATTAATTTATTAAAATTTTATTTTTCCAGTTAGTATATCTTTAAACATAACCCAGTCTCCCCACAAACTATAAAATGGGTGTTTAAACGTAGCTGGTCGGTTTCTTTCAAAAAAGAAATGCCCAACCCACGCAAAGCCATAGCCAATAACGGGTAGCAGCCACAATAGCGCAAATTTTTGACTCAATAATGCGGTAATAATGACCATAAGTACTAATAGGCTACCTATAAAATGCAAACGCCTGCAGGTTACGTTGCGATGCTCCTTTAAATAATAAGGGTAAAAAGCTTTAAAACTGTTGAAAGTGGGTTCTTGTTTTTCCATAAATCACGCTTTATTTTTATTGTATGTTTTTACTATTAAAGCGTAAGTTTACACTTGTTTACAGCGATAAATGGCACTTAACGCATCTTAATAGACATAAGCTTAAAAAACTCATAAGTTATTCCTACTACTTAATCAATAAAAAGAACACAAATTATGTTACTTAAACGTACTCTTGCATGTGCTGTATTATTGGCACTCAGTGGCTGTTCAGAGCCAACCAATACGTCAGATCAAAAAGAAGTAAAATCATCTATGAATCAAGTTAACTCAGTCGTGTATCCTGAAACCAAAAAAGGTGATGTAGTTGATACCTATTTTGGAGAAAACGTTGCCGATCCTTATCGTTGGTTAGAAGACGATATGAGTGCAGAGACTGCTGATTGGGTAAAAGCGCAAAATACGGCTACTTTTTCATACTTAGAACAAATCCCTTACAGAAACAAGCTCAAAGAGCGCCTTGAAAAACTGATGAATTACGAAAAAATAGGTGCGCCATTTGAAGAGGGCGGTTACACCTACTTTTATAAAAACGATGGCTTACAAAATCAATATGTTTTATACCGCAGCAAAGGCGATGAAGCGCCAGAGGTATTTTTAGATCCTAATAAATTTAGCGACGACGGTACAACGTCTATGTCGGGTTTATCGTTTTCTAAAGATGGTAGCTTATTAGCGTATCAAGTTTCGGAGGGGGGCAGTGATTGGCGTGAAATTATTGTTATTGATACACACACTAAAGAGCAAGTAGAGCAAGCTTTAGTTGATGTGAAATTTAGTGGTATTGATTGGTTAGGCAACGAAGGATTTTATTACTCAAGCTACGATAAACCAAAAGGCAGTGAACTATCGGCTAAAACAGATCAACATAAAGTGTATTATCATGCTTTGGGTACATCGCAGGATGACGATCGTGTTGTATTTGGCGACAGCGAGGCGCAAAAACATCGTTACGTTGGCGCCGATGTGACAGATGATGGCAAGTACTTGCTAATTTCTGCCAGTGTTTCAACGTCTGGAAACAAGCTGTTTATAAAAGACTTAAGTAAAGAAAACAGTGATTTTATTACTGTTGTAGGTAACGCAGATTCAGATACATCTGTGATTGATAACGATGGCGATACGCTCTACTTAGTTACAAATTTAAACGCACCAAACAAAAAAGTGGTTACGGTTAATGCAAATGACCCGGCGCCTGAAAATTGGGTCGATTTTATTCCAGAGACCGATAACGTACTTAACCTAAGCAAAGGCGGGAATACCTTTTTTGCTAATTACATGGTGGATGCAATTTCGCAGGTTAAGCAATACAACAAGCAAGGTGAGTTAATACGTGAAATTAACTTACCCGGCGTAGGGAGTGCACGTGGTTTTCGTGGTAAAAAAGATCAATCAACGCTTTATTACTCGTTTACTAACTATAAAACTCCGGGGACTACTTTTTCGTTTGATGTAAGCTCAGGCGAGTCAAAGGTTTATCGTGAATCGGCAATCGATTTCAACAGTAATGATTACACCTCTGAGCAAGTTTTTTATACCTCAAAAGACGGTACAAAAGTGCCGATGATCATCACTTACAAAACGGGTATAAAATTAGATGGTTCAAACCCGACTATTTTATACGGTTACGGTGGTTTTAATGTAAGTTTAACGCCAAGTTTTAGCCCTATTAATGCGCTTTGGCTTGAGCAAGGTGGGGTGTATGCCGTTGCTAATATTCGTGGTGGCGGTGAATACGGTAAAGACTGGCACAACGCTGGTACAAAAATGCAAAAACAAAACGTGTTTGACGACTTTATTGCCGCTGCAGAGTACTTACAAGATAAAAAGTACACTTCTAAAAAGCGTTTAGCACTGCGCGGTGGTTCAAACGGTGGTTTATTAGTCGGTGCGGTTATGACGCAGCGACCTGACTTATTTCAAGTTGCATTACCAGCGGTAGGCGTACTTGATATGCTGCGTTACCATACATTTACAGCGGGCGCTGGTTGGGCATACGACTACGGTACTAGTGAGCAAAGTAAAGAAATGTTTGAATATATAAAAGCTTACTCGCCATTGCATAACGTTAAAGCGGGCGTTGAATATCCAGCCACTATGGTAACAACCGGTGATCACGATGATCGTGTGGTGCCATCTCATTCATTTAAATTTGCTGCTGAATTACAAGCTAAGCAGGCTGGAAATAACCCTACACTTATTCGTATTGAAACAAATGCGGGTCATGGTGCGGGCACACCAACCAGCAAAGTTATAGATTTATACGCAGATATGTTTGGTTTTACGCTATATAACATGGGTGTAAAAGAGCTATAAAACGCGTTAACGTTACCTTGTTTTAAAGTACAAAAGCCGAGTAAATTTACTCGGCTTTTTTATTAACTTTATTTTGGAGTCAAAAACCTACTTATTAACTACTGCGCAGGCAAAAATAATCGCTGATAGGTTTTATATGCGTATTCATCACTCATACCACTTAAATAGTCACAAATAATTCGCATGCCTTGGTTATGTTTTTGAGCCTCAATATATTGCGCTTGCGTTGTTTCGGGTAACAAACGAAGCGGATCGCTTGCAAACGCTGTAAACAATTCAATAAGTAGGTTTTGCCCTTTAAACTCAATCTGTTGCATTTCAGGGTCGCGAATTAAGCGTTGAAATACAAAGTGCTTGAGTATATGTAGTACGTTTTCATACTCTGGGTGCAACTTAGCAGTGTATTTTAAAATAGGGCATTCAAATGCTTCGTTTTGTATGTCTAAATGAATGTGAATAATGAAGGTGTTTACCAGCTCACCTATGGCGTCTTTTCGTTCAAAATCATTTTTTGAAAATAGTCGAGATGTTAACGTTTCAAGTAAGGTATTCAGCCACTCAAAATTAAGCGTTTGCAAGTGAGGAAGTGCGTGCGTTTGCCAGTCATCTAATGTCAAAACACGGGTTGCAATGGCGTCTTCTAAATCGTGTACGGCGTATGCTATATCGTCGGCATGTTCCATTATGGCGCTGTCGAGGGATTTATAAAGTGTTTTAGCGCGGTGTTTATCTATTGTTGCGTGAGTATTTAATAACGTTCTGTCGTTTTGGCTTAATGGTTCAACAATCCAGTTAAATATGTGTGCGTCGTCTTGGTATAACCCTTTTGCAGGGCGCCAATCATCGGCTTTGATAAAAGCACGTGAGTTACGCGTATCGGGTATGGTGTGCCACAACTCGTTTATAAATGCTGGGTATTTAATAAACCCGAGTAATGTACGGCGTGTAAGGTTCATACCATAACCATTACTGTAGGGCTCTAGCTTAGCAACTATTCGTAAAGTTTGAGCATTTCCTTCAAAGCCACCATGGTCTCGCATCATATAGTTAAGAGCAATTTCACCTCCGTGGCCAAATGGTGGGTGGCCAATATCGTGAGCCAAACAGAGTGTTTCGAGTAAACCGGTTGATGGAAAATGGTTAAAATCACTATGTTGTGTCTTTAAGTGCCTTAAAATACCAGTGCCAATTTGTGACACCTCTAAAGAATGAGTAAGGCGGGTACGATAAAAGTCGTTTAGGCCAATCCCCATAATTTGTGTTTTAGCTTGTAAGCGCCTAAACGCAGCGGCATGAATAATTCTTGAGCGGTCAACCTGCCAAGGTGAACGGTTGTCGTTAGGTCTGTGTTTATATTGCTCTATTATTCTACTTTGCCAAACTTTGTCCATACTGCTCAATCACCATTAAACCTGTTTAGTGTTTAGTATACCCATGCACTTATAAATTGCGAATGAACATATTTTTGTAATTCGCGTTTATATAGTGGCTTAGGTATAATAAGGATTCGTATGCGTGTGTAGGTACCATGCATAAATAGTTGTTTGAATGAGACGATACATGCTTAAGATTATCTTTCAGTTTTTGTTATCCATCCTTTTTATATGGGCACTTGCTTACCCGTTTATACAAAGTGATGAAACCGATAGCGCAGATCAAACCACCAGTGAACAACCTAAAAAAGTGAAGAAAAAAGAAAAGCCGCTACACAATGTAACGTTGCCTAAATTTTCTGAATTTACCGATGTAAAAGAGAAAAAACGCGCATTTTTTGATTTTATTCGCCCTCATGTTGAGGCTGAAAATAAAAAAATATTACAACAACGTGCCAAGCTAGAAATAGCCCGTATGATGCTTGAAAACAACCTATCGCTTGAAGAGAAACAAAACAAAGATATTGTAAAAATCCTTAAACAATATGGCTTACCTGAAACGGTTAACACACTTGTGCTAACTCAGGCTTTGCGCCGTGTTGATATTATTCCTAAAGAAATGGCATTAATGCAAGCTGCAAATGAGTCAGCTTGGGGGACCTCTCGGTTTGCGCGAATTGGTCTGAATTTTTTTGGTCAGTGGTGTTACTCAAAAGGTTGCGGCATGGTGCCAAAGCGTCGTAACACTGGCGCAGCGCATGAAGTCGCTGCATTTCAATCGGTGCGTGCTGCAGTAAGCTCTTATTTCAGAAATATAAATACCCACGGCGCTTACAAAGAGTTACGAGGCATACGTGAAAACCTGCGCCGTGAAAAAAAACCAGTATTAGCAACCAAGTTAACCCATGGTTTGATGTCTTACTCTGAGCGAGGTGAGGCATATATAGAAGAATTAAATACGATGATCAGACAAAACAGAGCTTACTTTGATGAATAAATATATGACAGGTTGTTTTTACGCGAGTTTACTTTTTTTGTTGGGCTTTAGTGCATTTAGCGCCAATGCCAGAGAGTTTGTAATGTCGTACGATGGTTTTTATGACCGTTTAAAAGTAGTTAATAAAGGGGATTTTCAATATGCCCGTGTCAACTTTTATATAAGCGACATTGCTACTAACGAGGCATGCGCAATAAAAAACGGAACCATTTTAACAGAGAATAACGAGTATCCGCTTAACTTCACAGATAGCGCACAGCTGTTGTTGCCTTTTGATAAGCAACTTGATTCAGATAAAGCTGTTATTGTTATCGAGCCACAAAACCCTGAGCATGACTGCCAGTTAAAGCTACAAATAGAAGCTAACGAATTTGACGATTTAGCTTTCTCAAAACATGCGTTATATACCATCAACGAGGAGCTAGACGAATTACTAACTGATTTGTCAGGCTTTTTTGTTAGTAAGCTAATGTGGTTTTTATTACCTGAGCAAAAAGGTGTGGCGGTTACCTTTAAAAACCCAATAAGCATTAATGATGAAAACGTAACCTGCGATGAATCGATTTGTTATTTTGATGTGGACGATAATTGGGAAGAGGATAGCCAATCGTTCGGTGAAATTAGTAATGTATTAAAAGTAACTCCCTGGATTGCAAAGTAACGGTAAACGTTGCAGTTAAATACAATAAAGCGGCATTAGCCGCTTTTTTTATTTTAGTGGCGCTGAAGAGTCACGCTGCATAAGTGTGGGTTCAAAAAAACGATTTATTTTAATATTTTTTGTTTGGTATACGTCTTTAAGAACAAGTTTTGCTGCCATTTCACCCATTTTAGCTACCGGATTATCAATCGTCGTTAGTGTTGGGTAGAGGTAGTTTGCAAATATTACGTTATCAAATCCGACTATCGATAAATCGTTGGGTAGGTGATAGCCGTGCTCTCGGGCATATTTCATCGCACCTGAGGCCATCTCGTCGTTTGCGCACACAAGAGCGGTAAAATTTAGCTTACTATTAATGAGGTGCTCAAGCGCTGAACTTCCCCCGGTTTCGTTAAAATCACCTTCAAAATAGAGCGATGGGTCAAACGTTATATTGGCTTCTTCGAGGGCTTGTTTATGACCCGCTAAACGGTTTACAGCATCGGCCTTAAACTGAGGGCCTGCAATATAAGCAATTTCGGTATGGCCTTGTTCTAACACCGATTTAGTTGCTAAATAACCGCCTAGTTTGTTATCTAAGCTAATGCAGTGCTCTTTGAGTTCTTCGACGTAGCGGCTCATTAAATAAACAGGCGTTGTGCCTTTACTGAGCGATATTAAGTAGTCATCAGTCACTGCTTCAACATGCAAAATTATGGCGTCGCAGCGCCTGCTAATTAAAAAGTCGATGCCTTCTTTTTCTTTATCTTCTTCACTGTGGCCGGTTGTAATAATAACGTGTTTACCGGCAGCCCTAAGTTCAGACTCAATCCCGGCCATCATTTGGGCGAAGAAAGGACCATGTAATTCAGATACTAAAATACCAACACTGTTAGTGCAGTTTGATGCTAAAGATTGGGCTATTGAGTTAGGTTTGTAACCCAATGTTTGCATTGCATCGAGTACTTTTTTAGTTGTTTTATCACTTACTTTTGTGTTTTTGTTCATTACCCGAGAGACGGTAGCTAACGATACACCTGCAAGCTCTGATACTTGATAAATTGTTGCCATGTTACTTATTGACTCGCTTTCACCCTTAACTTAATCAGCTAAATCATACCTTAGTGTTGTTGACTGTGGTTAGCTTTGATTGAATATTTTCAACAACCTGGTTAGTTAATGTATATTTTCTCATTGCATATGCTACAAAAAGGGATCCTAGGGCTGGTAGTACAGTAAACGACAGTAAAATTCCCTGCTGAGTACTCATTGTTTGCGTCACATCAGCCTGATAACTGTAAAATGATAATAGCCAACCCGCAATAGCACCTCCAACAGCAACACCCATCTTAATAAAAAATATAACACCCGAGTAAACTAAACCCGTAATCCGTAATCCCGTTACTTCGTGGCCATAATCTATGGTATCAGCCATTTTTGCCCATAGGAGTGGGGTCGCCATATCTAAAAAGAATTTCCATAGAATAAAAGCAGCAAACGCGAGAACCAGTTGTTCACTGCCAATAAAATAGCTAAATCCACAAATAGTTGCAGCGATAAGTTGTAAGCTGATGTAGGCCTTTATTTTGCAAAAACGCGCAGCTAGAGGCTGTGCAACTGCGCAACCTATCATACTAGCAACTACACCTAGGGTCATAAATAGAGTAATTAAATCTTCCCGACCGAGGTAGTATTTGACGTAATAAACCGCCAGAGTTAGCCTAAGTACTTGGCCAGTCAGCAAGAAAAATGCAGCAATACACAAGGTACGCCATTGATCGTTTTTTACTAGGGCTTGAATACTTTTAGCAAAAGGGATGTTTTGTTCTTTGGGTTGTTGAATACGTTCTTTAGTGCCTAAAAAGCAGAGTAAAAACAGCACAAGGCCTAAAATACTCATGGCGGTCATGGTTAGCTGGTAACCTTTAGCGTTATCGCCCTGGCCAAAGTATTCAACCATTGGCATGGTGCATCCAGCAACAATAACACCACCAAGCATCCCAAATACAAAACGGTACGATTGAATAGTAACGCGTTCTTTTGCGTCTGCGGTTAACACGCCACCGAGTGCGCAATAAGGTATATTAATGGCAGTGTAAGCAACCATCAGTAAGGTATAGGTGCTAAAGGCATAGATTATTTTGTCAGTGCCTTCTAAGTCGGGTGTAGTAAACGCTAAAATACTAATAATGGCAAAAGGGAGCGCAAGCCATAGTAGATAAGGGCGAAAATGTCCCCAGCGAGTATGTGTTTTATCAGCTAGGTTGCCCATTAGGGGGTCGGTTACGGCGTCAAAAATGCGAACAGCTAAAAACATAGTACCAACAACGGCGGGGGATAAGCCCACCACGTCGGTATAGTAAAGCATTAGGAACATCATTACCGTTTGGAAAATAATATTACTGGCGGTGTCGCCTAATCCGTAGGCTATTTTTTCTTTTACACTAACCATGGTTGCTTTATCTCGCTTTATGTTTTTTTAATTGCGTTAATAAATACGTTTTATTATCTATTTGAGATTAATGCTTTATAGGCTAGGCCACTATTTTTTATAGTACGTTGCTGTGTGCTGTAATCTACATAAACTATACCAAATCTTTTTAAGTAACCTTCTGCCCATTCAAAGTTATCCATTAGGCTCCAGGCAAAATAGCCGTCTATTCTAACGCCTTGCTCTGTTGCATTGTGAACGGCATTTAGGTGACTGTTGTAGTAGTCTAGTCGATCTACATCATTGATTTCACCATTATTATAGCTGTCGGGCATAGCTGCGCCATTTTCAGTAATAAAAATAGGCGGTAGGGTATAGGTATTGTTAAGTGTGACTAATAACTCTGTAAACGACTTAGGGTAAATTTCCCAGCCCATATCGGTTAGCGGGCCAGTAGGCTCTACTGGCTCATATATTTCAGTAGGGTGCGCTTTATAAAATTGACGGGTGTAAAAGTTAATACCTAAATAATCAATTGATTGCGAAATAATAGCCATGTCACCATCGTGAATATCTGGCAGATGTGCTGACGGTAATTGTTCAATAATTGCTGGGTATGTACCATCCATGATGGGTTTCATGTACCACTGGTTTAAGTAGTCATCTGCAAACGCTGTTGCAGCAATGTCATCAGCGTCTTCAGAGATGCTATAACAGGGAGTAAAGTTAAGCACGATACCGTTTAAAGTCGTCGGTGAGTTTTGCTTTAATACGGTCATGGCAAGCCCATGTGCTAATAACAAATGGTGGGCGGCTTTGCGCCCGTATTGTTTACCCACTTTACCTGGCGCATGAATGCCAATTTCGTAACCTAAAAAAGCACTGCAAAAGGGTTCGTTTAAGGTAGCGTATGAATGGACTCGGTCGCCGAATGCAAAGGTAATTAAATCAACATAGTGAGCAAACGCATAAGCTGTTTCTCGATTTAACCAACCCCCTTCGTCTTCAAGGTGTTGAGGTAAATCCCAGTGGTATAACGTGACAAACGCTTTGATATTGCGCTTTTTCAGTTCATCTAAGATGTCGGTGTAAAACTTTACGCCTTCAGGGTTAAGCTCACCACTTTTTGTAATAACACGAGGCCAAGAAATAGAAAGTCTGTAAGCATCTACTCCTAATGATTCGATTAAATCTATGTCTTGTTTCCAATTATTGTAATGGTCGCATGCAACATGCCCATTTGAGTTATCAGCTATTTTACCTGGAGTATCACAAAAGGTATCCCAGATACACGGCAGACGGTGAGTTGAGCCACCTTCTATTTGGAAAGACGCTGTTGCTACACCATAAATAAACTCTTCTGTTAATAGAGGTGAACAAGTTGGTAAAGATATTTTAGTCATTAGTTACAAACCTTTTAAAACCTAAATTGCACTTTTAGCGCCGATATTTACTGCCTCGTAGCTTACTCTCGACTTGATAAAAAAATAAAAATTGTTGAATTATGTTACGTGTTCGTATTTAATTAGCTGTGAAAGCGCTTACATTTTTAAGATTAATGTTAATTAACCTTCAGGTCAACTCTTTAATAGCATGGCTTAGCCGCCAATTTATTAACAATACAGAGAAGGTTAACGATAATAATAAATTGCGGAGAGCACATGGCTAGTTCAGCACCAACAACGACACACACACAATCGCAAAACACAGGCGATAATAATTATGGATTTGCACTTACATCGTTAACAACGCTATTTTTTATGTGGGGTTTTATTACCTGCCTAAATGATATTCTAATCCCGCATTTAAAAGCGGTATTCGATTTAACATACGTGCAGGCTATGCTTGTGCAGTTTTGTTTTTTTGGTGCTTACTTTTTAATGTCTATACCCAGCGGGCTTATTGTGAAAAAGCTGGGTTATAAAAACGGCATTGTTGTCGGGTTACTAATTGCTGCAGTTGGGTGTGTATTATTCTATCCAGCGGCACAAATGCATAACTATCCTGTATTTTTGTTTGCGCTGTTTGTTTTAGCAAGCGGAATTACTTTATTACAGGTATCTGCAAACCCATACGTAAGCTTATTAGGTCCTGAAAAAACAGCGTCTTCTCGTTTGACATTAACACAGGCATTTAATGCGCTTGGTACCACGGTTGCACCGTCTTTTGGTGCATTATTAATACTAGGCTCAGCGTCGGATGCTTTTTTAACACCGGCGCAAAATGCCGAATCAGTTCAACTTCCTTACTTGCTGCTTGCTGCAATGCTAATTGTATTAGCTGGTGTGTTTGCATGGCTTAAGCTTCCTGACATTATGAGCGAGCAAAAAGAAGCTGCCGAGAAATCAGACACTATTGAAGGGAGTGCATGGCAGTATCGCCACCTTGTTTTGGGTGCAGTAGGCATATTTATGTATGTGGGCGCGGAAGTTGCGATTGGTAGTTTTTTAGTTAGCTTTTTAGCGCAAGAAAATATTGCTGGATTAAAAGAACATGTCGCGGCTCATTACATTACATATTATTTTGGCGGTGCAATGGTTGGGCGTTTTATTGGCGCGGCTGTAATGCAAAAACTTCCCGCCGGTAAAGTGCTTGGTTTTAATGCAACCATGGCTATTGTTCTAGTTGTTATTGCTATGAGCACATCTGGTCAGTTAGCAATGTGGTCAATATTATTAGTTGGATTATTTAACTCCATTATGTTTCCTACTATTTTTAGCCTTGCACTAAATGGCTTAGGCAAGCACACAGCGCAAGGTTCGGGCATTTTGTGTTTGGCAATTGTAGGCGGTGCAATTGTGCCGCTTTTACAAGGTGCACTTGCTGATAGTGTTGGGGTTCAACTTTCGTATGCTTTACCAATTTTATGTTATCTATTCATCGTATTTTACGGCTTAAGTGGCAGCAAACCCGTTCAAGCTAAGGAGACTTTATAATGAACACACGTTTTACGCTCAATAAAATTGCATTAGCAACATTGGTTGCTTCAGTGACCACATTAACAGCTTGTTCAAACGACAATACTAATCAAGCTGATAGTGCTAAAGCGCACGCTAGTGCTGAACAAATATGGCCCAAGCTCAACATTGCGGTTAAAAAGGATGCAGAGATAGAAGCGCAAATAGCGAGTTATTTAAACTCAATGACACTTGAGCAAAAAGTAGCGCAAATGATTCAGCCTGAAATACGTGATATTACCGTTGAAGATATGCGTAAATACGGTTTTGGTTCTTACTTAAATGGTGGAGGGGCGTTTCCTAATGGAGATAAACATGCCACACCACAAGATTGGGTTGCCCTTGCTGAAAAAATGTATCAAGCGTCTGTTGATGATTCAATAGACGGTAGCAAAATCCCTACTATGTGGGGAACAGATGCAGTGCATGGTCATAATAATGTGATTGGTGCTACATTATTTCCACATAATATTGGTTTGGGTGCGGCTAATAATCCTGAACTAATTGAACAAATTGCTGCTGTTACCGCGGTAGAAGTTATGGCTACAGGTATTGATTGGGTGTTTGCGCCTACCGTTGCAGTTGTGCGTGACGATCGCTGGGGTAGAACCTATGAGGGATATTCTGAAGACCCTGAAATAGTGCGTGAGTATTCAGCAGCTATTGTAAATGGCTTACAAGGTAAAGCCGATGAAGACTTTTTAAGTGATAAACGTGTAATTAGTACTGTTAAGCACTTTTTAGGTGATGGCGGCACTGTTGATGGTGACGATCAAGGTAACAATATCGACAGTGAGCAATCGTTATTTGATATTCATGCACAAGGTTATGTAGGTGGATTATCGGCTGGTAGTCAGTCTGTAATGGCGTCGTTTAACAGTTGGAACGGTGTTAAAAATCACGGTAATAAATATTTACTGACCGATGTATTAAAAACACGCATGGGTTTTGACGGGTTTGTTGTTGGTGACTGGAATGGACATGGACAAATAAAGGGCTGTACCAACGAAAGCTGCCCACAAGCTATTAATGCAGGGCTAGATATATTTATGGTGCCAACGGGCGCTTGGAAACCACTATATGAAAATACCATAGCGCAAGTTAAATCTGGCGAAATTAGCATGGCGCGTATTGACGATGCTGTTGCACGTGTATTGCGTGTAAAACTACGCGCGGGTTTATTCGATAAGCCAAGTCCAGCAAACCGTTTATATTCAGGTAAAACAGAATTAATTGGCGCACAAGATCACCGTGAAGTAGCACGACAAGCAGTACGTGAGTCACTCGTACTTCTTAAAAATAAAAATGGCTTATTGCCGCTTTCGCCAAATCAACATGTACTTATTACCGGTGACGGTGCCGATAATATCGGTAAACAGTCTGGTGGGTGGAGTATTACTTGGCAGGGCACTAACAATAAAAATGCTGACTTCCCAGGAGCCACGTCAATTTATAAAGGCTTAGAAGAGCAAGTTACTGCCGCAGGCGGTAAAGTTACACTCAGTGATGATGGCTCTTTTGAGCAAAAACCCGATGTAGCCGTTGTTGTATTTGGTGAAGAACCTTACGCGGAGGGTCATGGTGACAGAGATAACCTTGAATTTGAGCGCGGCAATAAAAAATCGTTAGCGCTGTTAAAGTCATTAAAAGCGCAAGGAATAAACGTTGTTTCTGTATTTATTTCTGGTCGCCCAATGTGGGTAAACAGTGAACTTAATGCGTCTGATGCATTTGTAGCAGCATGGTTACCTGGTACTGAAGGCGGTGGTGTTGCCGATGTGCTACTAAAAGCAGCCGACGGTAGTGTTAACCATGATTTTAAAGGCAAACTTTCTTTTTCATGGCCTAAAACGGCAGTTCAAACAACGGTTAATAAGGGAGATGAAGATTACTCGCCGTTATTACCGTATGGCTTTGGTTTAACCTATGGCGATAAAAATATACTTGCGGATAATTTAGATGAAAATTCGCAATTAGATAATTCATCACTAACGAGTATGGATATTTTAGTGGGAGCACCGGTTGCGCCATGGCGCTTATTGCTCAAATCAGGTGATGAATTGTTAGATGTGTCGAGCAGTACCCATGAGTTTGGCGCTATAAAATACCGAACTGAAGATAAGGTTGTACAAGAAGATGCTCGTCAGTTTAATTTCAACGGTAGTGAAAAAGCGAGCGCAGAAATAGTAACGAGTTTTGCTGAAGATACTATTACTTATGTTGAAGCAAATGGCGTAATTAGTTTTGACATAAAGCTTAACCAAGCGCTTGGTAATGAACTTTCACTTGCAATGTGTTCGGGTGAATGTGGTGAAAGTATTAACCTAGCTAACGTTGTTGATAGTAGTTTACTTAGTAAATGGCAGTCAGTATCGATTGACCTTAAATGTTTTGCTGATAAAGGCGTAAACTTTGCGAGTTTAACAAGTCCATTTAGTTTGCGCAGCTTTGGTAAAGCCTCTGTGTCGGTATCAGATATAAAATTTGTACCAAACAAAGCAGATGAAGCTACGCTTAAGTGCAAGTAAGGGTACGCTAAATTAAATAGATAGATTGTTGTGTGTAGTAAAGCCCTTCATTTGAAGGGCTTTTTTTATGAATCAAAATACACAGATAGTTTAATTTAGTAATTAAGTGTAGTAGCTCATATCTGATCTGACAGTATAAGCAAATAGGTTTAGACTTGATCTGACAGGCAGCTATGAGCGAGGAGCTGACGGTCGGGTAAACTCGTTTTTGGACAACAACGAGTTAGAGCCGAAGGACAGATCTGTAAAATGTATAGTCATAACAACACCCTGCTAAGCCGCAGAAACGGAGTTGATTGTTTGATAGCTACTAGTACAATTAAGTATTTAGGAGCCTCATCACATAATTGCATTCCCCAGCCTTTATTTCTATGTAGGGCTAAATAAACTAATCAGTGTTTAAGGCTAAAGAGAATGTGATTTTTCTGTCACTAACTTCTGCACTTAATTGCGCATCAATTGCTTTACTAAGCGTTTTAGCGATTGATAACCCCAATCCAAAGTTATCATTCGATGTTCTTGAAGTGTCTTTTTGCCATAAAGGGTCAAATAATTGGTCTATATCATTATCACTCAAAGGTTCAATAAGGGAGTTAGTAACTGACAAAAATAAAAGTTTTTCTTTTGAAATCATTGTCGAAACTAAAATTTTTGAATTTAGTGGGCTGTATTGTTTAGCGTTGTTAACTAAATTGCTAATAATTGATTCGAGGGCAAACAAGTTGCTTATAATTGCTGGTGCATTCTCATTCAACTCCAAATTTACACGCGATAAATCAGTGTTTTCTAAGACTCTGGTAATAACTTGATTTAAATCACAAGCATCTTGTTTTATTAACTTACCATCACTGTATTTATGTAATAGCAATAAGTTCGAAACGATATTTTTAAGCCGTAAACTTATTTTCAACGCTTCTGGCTTAAAATCCTCATTGAGTTCTATCTCATTTGGAAACCTGATAGCAACTTCTGCCATATTTATAAGTTCGGCAATGGGCGTTTTTATTTCATGGGCAATATCGGATGTAAGTCGCTTTTCCCTTAGGTAAAGTTGTCTATTCTCTTTAATAAAGGCGTTCAAACTTTCAACAATAGGCAAGAGCTCTTTAACTGGCTCTTGTATAAATATCTGTGAACATTCACTGGTAATACTTAACTGACTGATATCTTGGTTGAGTTTAATTAATGGCGCAAGTGATGTATCTATCGCCTTCCTGACAAATAATCGAATAAATACAATAACTGTAATTGTGGTCACTATAAAAATAACGTCAATCAACCAAAGTACAAAATCAACTTCCTCAGAAGACGATGCATAAGCTAAAGTCAGTGGCTCATCATTTGTTTTTTTATATGTATCTTCTGATGTATTGTCTTTTCCTTGTGGTATAAAACGACTATAAAACACTCGACCATCTCGGCCATCAGGTAATTGTAAAGGGCGTATTTTTGATTCGCCAATTTCTAAGCTTTCATATGGTAGGTTTTTAACCTCAAATAAATCTAAACTTTTGGAGCGAGTGAAAGTCCCTTCTTTGCTCCATATTTGAAAGTACTCAGGCTCTATTTCCCCTGCGAACTCGGGCATAAACTCACTAGAAAAACTAAACGAAAAACCTTCATCAGTTTTATGTACTAAGGTCATTAACATACCTGCTTTGGATTGCAGGCTGCGATCAAACTCATTATCTATCCAACTATCAACAGCAATGTCGGTTGCCAACAAAATGCATAAAACAAAGCTAGTTATAGTTACCGAGAGTGTAACAACTAATTTACTGCGAATAGATTTCATTATTGTCCTTGTACAATATAACCAAAACCACGTTTGGTCTGAATTGGCAGCTCCCCCCCTGCAACTCTTACTTTTTTGCGAGCAGATGATAAATGGGCTTCAATCGAGTTCTTTGATATCAAATCATATTGCCCTGCAAGGTAGGTACTTAGCTTTTCTGCACTAAACACTTTATTTTGATTGCTAAATAAACATTCGACAATTTTGTACTCGTTGGGTGTTAAGTCGATAACATTGTCAGCAACTTTTAGCAGTTTTAACTGTAAATTCAGTGCTAAATTATCAATAGTTATGATATCACTCATCATCTTCAATCCTCCACGGCGCATTAAATTTAGCAGTCGAGCGTGGAGCTCATCAAATGAAAAGGGTTTAGTCAGATAATCATCAGCTCCTGTTAAAAGCCCTAAAACACGGTCTTCAGGTTCTTGCTTAGCTGACAAAATTAAGACTTTAGAATCAAGCTGTTTGGTTCTTATGGTTTGCAATAAAGTAATACCATCGATACTCGGTAACATAATATCAAGTATTATAAGCTCATACTCACCTGTCATCGCCATACTCAGCCCTTGTGCACCATCACCGGTGTCATCAACCGCAAAGCCTAGATTTGCTAAGCCAATTCGTAAACTACGCCTTAGTGACGCTGAATCTTCAATTATTAATAACTTCATGTATTACTCATTCACCTGAAATGCATCTTCATCATTAGGTTACGCCATATAGCTTAAGTTTTACTTAAGACTTGCTTAAGTTTCCATAGTTTAGCCAATATTAAGTTTAGACTCAGGATTTCTTAAGTTTCGGTTTTTAGTATTGCTGCAATTATTAAGATCGAGCACAACTATGACAGCAAATACTTCCGTTTTAAAACCCTTGTTGCGTTTTACTATTATATTGATATCAATCTTTATAACTTCCCGCATTGCTTTATTGTTTTGGCAACATTCAAGATTAAATGATGGTGATATTTGGCCGATCATATCAGGAGCAATCAGAATAGACTTAAGTAGCATTGGATACTTAGCAACTATTGGGGTTTTTATACTGATACTGCATGTAGTTGCACGCCCTAAAACAGAGCTTTTTCAGCGTATTTTTACACTTTACGGTAGCTGCGTTGTACCTGTAGTTGTTATTGTTGAAGCATCAACACCTGCATTCATCAATCAATATGATGTAAGGCCTAACCGATTATATATTGAATACCTTGATTACCCACAAGAAGTCTTCTCAATGTTAGTGCATGGCCATCTTTTTGCAATGCTAAGTACATTGCTTTTGGCCTCGTTAACAAGCGTTTATAGCTATCGCCTTTTATGCAGAGCATTCACACAACCACCGTCACTGAAAAAAGCATCCAATTTACCCATTCTAATGGCTGCTTTAATAATCTGCTTATTTGCTGCTAGAGGTACATTAAATCACCGACCGCTTAACCCTGCATTAGTCTATTTTTCTCAAGATTCACTAATAAACTCACTTGTTCTTAACTCCACTTACAGTGTTGCGTTTGCGCTGAAAAACATGGGTAACGAAAAAAGTGCCAGTAATTTGTATGGCACAATGCCTCGTCAACAAATTATAGATACGGTCAAAAAGGCTTCTTATCGAAAACAGTTTGTCGCTGGAAATATTCCAACCTTGGCGCACAACAAGCCTTTTGTGTCTGGTGTTAAAAAAAACTTAGTTATAATACTTGAGGAAAGTTTAGGTGCCCGATTTGTTGGAGAACTTGGTGGGTTAGATATTACGCCCGAACTTGATAAGCTATATCAACAAGGGTGGGGGTTTGACAACCTTTATGCTACGGGCACGCGCTCCGTAAGAGGTATTGAAGCAATTACCACAGGTTTTACACCATCACCATCTCGCTCAGTTGTTAAACTATCTAAATCGCAGCATAACTTTTTTTCACTAGCGGATGTATTCAGTCAAGAAGGTTACAAAACACAGTTTATCTATGGCGGTGAAAGCCATTTTGACAATATGAAAAGCTTTTTTCTAGGAAACGGGTTTAACGATATTGTTGACATCAACCATATTGATAATCCCCAATTTATCTCCTCTTGGGGGGTAAGTGATGAGGACTTATTCAATCAAGCAGATAAAGAACTGACTAAATTAAGTAATTCGACAGAGCCATTTTTTAGTCTTGTATTTACTTCTAGTAATCACGATCCGTTTGATATACCACAAGGCAAAGTATCGCTACCCAAAGGACATAACCCTGAAAACTATAAGCGTGATCTTGCAATTAAGTATGCCGATTACGCACTAGGTAAATTTATAAATAAAGCAAAAACACGGTCGTACTGGGAAAACACCGTATTTTTGGTTGTGGCAGACCATGATGTGCGTGTTTTTGGCTCTGAACCTGTCCCTTTGAGGTCTTTTCATATACCAGCTGTTATTTTAAACAGCGATATGAAAAGTAAACGCGATCCAAGACTCGTTAGTCAAATTGATCTACCTGTTACTTTGATGTCACTTTTAGGAATTGACCAAGCAACCCCTATGCTGGGTTTTGATCTGACTAAAAGTTATCCAGTTGAACGCGCAATGATGCAGTACTACGACAATTTTGCATACCTAGAAAATGATCGCGCTGTCATCCTAATGCCAAATCAACAAACCAGCTATTGGCGCTATAACAAACAAACCAAAATACAAGAAAAAAATGAACAGCTAAACGTTGATCAAACGTTGGCTGAAAAAGCACTAGCTCATGTGTTATTTAGCAACTTAGCTTACACCGAGCAGCTTTATCGTTTAGCTGATAAAAGTAGTGATAAGGAATAACTATGAAAATTGCTTTTAAAAGATTTTGTATTTCGTCTTGGCAAGTAAGTTACAGCCAATTTGTTTGCTTAGTTTCAATGTATGTCGTTATCGCATTTAATGGCTTGTTTTTATACAATACTTTTATGGCTGCAACACAGTCAGGGCATATAAATTGGCTTTTTATCGCGTCGGTCCCTTTATTGCTTTTCTCATTGACTGTTTTAGTTTTAAGTTGGTTGTCCTTAATTACTTTTGTTAAAGCTATACTTCTATTTAGTGTTTTAGTTTGCTCATTGTTGTTTTATTCAACACTTAATTATGGCGTTATTTTTGACAAGAGCATGTTACAAAATATTGTTGAAACAAATTCAGGTGAAGCATTTTCATACTTGAACTTTCAGCTTGTGTTATTTATTTTTTTATTGGGGATTGTACCTACTTACTTATTTTCCAAGTTCACAATTATTGGGAGTTTTAGAGTTCGTTTAAAAAGTTTTACGAAGCTAAATCTATCAGCTTTGCTCTGTTGTGCCTTAATCGCCGTACCCTTTTATAAAGAGTACGCTTCTGTTGGCCGCAACAACCGACAGCTAACAAGTTATATCACCCCGTTTGCATTCTATACAGCAAGTTATAAATACCTGAGGGATAATTACTTTTATCCACCATTACCTTTCAAGGTACTCGATAACTTGCCCACTTTAAAAAATAAAATGAGCACCTCGCTAACTGTAATGGTTGTCGGGGAAACAGCTCGGGCGGCTAACTTTTCACTACAAGGCTATAGTAGAGCAACGAATACTTATACTCCCAAGTTAGGCGTAAAGTATTTTAGTGATGTTTCATCGTGTGGAACGGCGACGGCTATTTCAGTCCCCTGTATGTTTTCACGACTGAACCGCAAAGAATATGATTCTCGGCTTGCTAGTAGTCAAGAAAATGCTCTAGACATTATTCAGCGTAGTGGTGTTGAAGTAACATGGATTGATAATAACAGCAGCTGTAAAGGAGTGTGTGCTCGCATTAAATCAGACAACATTGAGCCAAATAAAGAACATCCGTTATGTGATGGTCATTACTGTTTTGATGAAATATTAGTTACGAAACTAGCAGACAAGATAGCGACTAGTAACGCTAAACATAAATTGGTTGTTCTGCATATGATAGGCTCACATGGACCAACTTATTATCGTCGTTATCCTGAACACGAAAGTTTGTTTAAACCTGATTGCTCTCGAAGCGATATTCAGAACTGTAGTACAACTGAGCTAACAAACACATATGATAATACTATCGCATACACAGATAAGGTGTTAAGCCAGTTGATAAAAGTATTGCAAGCAAGTAACGAAACAAAGAAGTCACTCCTATATGTGTCAGATCACGGTGAGTCACTTGGTGAGAAAGGTTTATACCTTCACGGGTTTCCATATGCATTAGCACCAAGCGAGCAAACCCATATTCCAATGATTTTTTGGAGTAATAAACTCGCTAACTCTAAATTTAATCATTGTATTGAGTTACAACGCTCAAAAGTATTTTCACACGACAATATTTTTGACACTTTACTTGGCTTAACTCAAGTAAGCAGCAGTCAATACCAACCTGAATACGATATTTTTAACGCCTGTAAGGCCCTAAGTCTATAAAGAGAGTTTCCAATGCAATTTGATAGTGCAAATAAGCCGTCAGGTATTAATCGAGTAGTTTTAGCTTATAAAAATTCACAGCGTGCATTTAAATGGCTTGCTAAAAATGAAGCTGCTTTTAAACAAGAGCTTTTTTTACTCGCTTTATCGCTAATTATTATTTCGATTTGGCAGATAGGTATTTACGAAAAGGTCATGCTACTAATCTCTGTTTTATTTGTGATATTCGCAGAGGTTGTTAATACAGCAATAGAAGCAACAATAGACAGAGTTGGCTTAGAGATTCATCCATTGTCAGGTCTCGCTAAAGATTTAGGCTCCGCAGCAGTATTAATTGCGCTATTGATAAGTTCATTCGTCTGGATTTCTGTATTTATAAGCTATATTGGTTATTTTTAAAATTTATCCAATCTCAATGATCGCTTATCGCTCATTTGCGACCGTCGCCTAAACTCGTTTTGGGGCAGAAACGAGTTACGCTTGAAAGTCTGCTCATGGCACTTAGTTGAACTTCGGCAAAGAGCGATAACCGGACACTGGAAAAGTTAAATTTATTCATACTTCTTTGAGTAGAAGCCTAATTTTGTCCGATAACATTATTAAACGCCGTTTTGGGGTAAAATAACATGCTTAATTCCTAGCTGTTTTAATTACCTGTTTACAAAGGTAATTATTGGTGAAATTATCAGGGTATGTAATACATGCCGTTTGGGTGTGTTATACACCACCAAAATGGTGTTCAATAAGCTGTTAAGCGTTTCACTGAGTTTATCGAGGTCATATGTTAGATTTATTTACTCCTATAGCTGATGAAGACAAACAGCATCCAATATTTAAAATGATACTTGAAGAAAAATATCAGCCAGAGAGAGATGTTCTTATTTCATGGGCAGATGGATTTGAGGATAGGGATGGTAAGTTTGTATATGAGTTTCAAACAACATTTGAATCATCTATGTGGGAACTATACATTCATGCATTCTTAAAGGATTTAAATGCTGAAATTGACTTTAGTCATCATGCTCCAGACTTCGTAGCTGAATTAAATCAAAAGTTAACAATAGAAGCTACAATAGCTGCACCGCCACAAGGTGGAGAACCAGCTTGTGGCCATGCTCAAAAGCATGGCCCAAAAGATTTTGCTGAATTTAATCAACAATCAGCAATAAGAATATCGAATAGTTTATCTGCAAAAATTAAAAAATTCCGTGATCGCTACTCTAAGTTTGAGCATGTCAAAGATAAGGCTTATGTTATTGCTCTTGCTTCATTTGACAGACCATTCGCTCATTATGCAGTTAACAGAAGTATCATTGCTGTTTTATATGGAGTTTATTTTGACGAAGAGAATACAATAAAAGCAGGAGCTGATCATCTTATAAGGTATCCAGTAAAAGCCGTAGTAAAAAATGAAAACGTTGATATACCCGTTGGCCTTTTTACTACTGAAGAATACCGTGATGTAAGCGCTGTAATTTACAGCTCACTTGCTACGTGGGGAAAAATAAGAGGGTTAGCAGATAATCCAGAGGCTATGTCCGTTTATAATACTTGCCACTTGCCCGTAACTGATAGCCTTATTCCTGAAGTTCGTTTTACTAAAAAGAGTGAGTACACTGAACATTTAGCTGATGGTCTACATATAATACATAATCCTTATGCTGAGAAGCCATTGGATGTAAGTGTCTTTAATCATGAGCGCATAGCACAATATTTCTTAGATCCTGCTACTGGTATGGAAATAATAGCACCTGATGATTTTCTTTTACTCAGGCAATTAATGAGTGTAACTACAAAGAAAAACGCTTAACAAGGCGTTTAAAACGGAACTAAAACAGTTGGTTAGGCTCCGCTTCGCTCCACATTATAATCAACCATTTTAGTCCGATTAACGCGGCGTTATACGGTTCTCGATTATGGATGATGAAATCAAGTTAATAGTTTCAAACGAAGCTGGTATTTCTTTCGAAAACATATTGGATAGCTCAACTTTACTGGGTGACCTAAAAATTGACGGCGATGATGCTTGGGAAATATTTGAACAATGTCGTAGTAAATTTCAACTTGATTTAACTAGCTTTGATTTTAATAAGCACTTTAGGTCTGAGCCTTGTTTCAAAGGTTTAATGTACTTTTATCGTAAAGTTAAATACTGCGATGAGCATATTGCTTCAAATAAAGTTCCAATTACGGTTAAGCAGTTAATTAATGCATGCAAAAATGGTAAGTGGTAAATTCGTATAACAAGAGACTATGGCGTCAATAGTTAATTATTAACTTTTGGCGCTTCCCACATTACACCGTCTCTTAGCATCGAATTTAATATCACAATCATCTTTCTAATACAGGCGATGATGGCTACTTTTTT
>Ga0209712_10000708_pt1 | contig 29024 bp, 48 predicted proteins | sample ArcOceMetagenome_FD_187443 | JGI IMG/M metagenome (GOLD analysis project Ga0209712, IMG submission 187443) | Marine eukaryotic phytoplankton communities from Arctic Ocean - Arctic Ocean - Greenland ARC118M Metagenome (SPAdes) (version 2) | ecosystem: Environmental > Aquatic > Marine > Oceanic...
TTAGTGAATACAGTTTCTGCGTTACAGACTAGATTCTTAAACTGATAAGGAGCTGCAGTCCGACATACATTAACTTCTATTCCATTACTTAGTTCACCCATTGTCTTGCTCCTTACAAATAATTTATAGAACCATTATATCATACATTTAATGCTTTGTAAACGTTTATTTTCACCTTATTTCAATTAATATTTTAACAATATTATTTGCTAATTCAATAAACTGTTCAGCCTTCCAACCTCTGGTAGTTTCTGCCGCAGTACCAATACGAATGCCGCTTGTTTCTATGAATGAACGTGGATCATTTGGTATGCCATTCTTATTAACAGTAATACCATTCTCTTCTAATAAGTCAGCAGCTTCTCTGCCACTATACTTACTTTCGCTTAGATCCATTAAGATGATATGACTATCAGTGCCACCAGTCTGAACTGGGAATCCGTTAATCTCAAATACTTCGCACATAACTTTAGCGTTATACACAACATCATTCGCGTAGTGCATAAAATCTTCTGTGCTAGCTTCAATGAAACATTGTGCTTTAGCCGCAATGATATGCATTAGTGGTCCACCTTGAGTACCAGGAAAGATCGCACCATTAATACGTTTACTATAATCAGGGTTATTCCAAAGTATAACACCACCTCTTGGACCTCGTAAAGTCTTATGAGTTGTTGATGTAACTACATCAGCCCATGGTAATGGATTAGGATATGCGCCACCAGCAATAAGACCAGAGTAATGAGCCATATCAACTAATAGCAATGCTCCAACTTCATCAGCGATTGCTCTAAACGCTTTCCAATCGATAACTCGTGGATACGCACTTGCTCCAGCAACAATCATCTTAGGCTTATGCTTAACAGCTAATGATAATACTTCTTCCATATCAATTAAACCACTTGCATCAACTCCATAAGTATGAGCGTCATAAACTTTACCAGATAGATTAGGTTTACTGCCATGACTTAAATGACCACCAGAAGCTAAGTCCATACCAAGAATAGTATCACCTGGCTTTAAGAACGCTTGATAAACCGCAGTGTTAGCATTTGCTCCACAATGTGGTTGAACGTTAGCGTATTGAGCACCGAACAATTCACATAGGGTATCAATAGCAAGCTGTTCAATACTATCCATGTGTTCGCAACCATTATAGTAACGTTTGCCTGGGTAACCTTCAGCATACTTATTAGTAAAAACGCTACCAGCAAGTTTCATAACAGCTTCACTAGCAAAGTTCTCACTAGCAATAAGTTCTATTGTACTCGCTTGGCGAAACGCTTCATCGTGTAATATTTCTTCTATTCTTACGTCCATCTTTATTCCTATTTAAAGTATTTTAGTAGCATTTCTAATTTACCATGAGCTTCAGCCATAGCAGTTAATTCTTTGTCTAGTGTATCCATCATATCTGGATGATCAGCAACGGCCACGTGGTTACCAAGTATGGGCCTACCAAGTATGATCTCAGCGTTTAACATATGACCTTCAGCTTTAGCTTCTAGTCGTTTAATGGTATTGTTAATCATTTTTTCTTTGTAACATTTCATGTATCTTCTCCTATTGTTTCCAAATGGTGTATCCTAAGCGTATCACAAGAGATATGAATGCGACACTTAATATAATTCCTAGCGCTAATACCAGAGCTTTACAAATTAACATTAGTAACCACCGCTCTTAAACCAGCCTTTACCTTTCAATTGAAATCCTCCACCAGCACTAGCGACAAAAACTTTCTTAAGTTCGTCTTCTTTACATTCAGGACAGTTCACGAGTACGTCATCACTCATACGCTGTCTTATTTCAAATGCATGATCACATTGTTTACACTTATAGTTATACGTTGGCATTTTATAAATCCGTCTCTTTAATCATTTGTATATAATTCTATCATACGCTTTAACTCTTTTTGAGTATCGAGTAATTTAGCTTCTAGTTCATTTATATATTCTTCAACTGGAGCGCGTTCACACAAGCTTTCGCAGCAGATTGATATCTGCTGCTTTGCTATAACTTCTAAATCTTTAATACGTTTCATAATATAGTCCTATTTAGTATCAATTTCCCAATTACCAAAGACTTCGGGACACTGTTGAGCTGCCCTTTCCATGTCGGATCTATGTGGATAATGCTTGAGACATCTAGATGCCTGTTTGCGTACGGATTCGGGCAGCTCTACTGTATTCTGTAAATCAATTAAAAATTGTTCAGTATTAATTACAGCCCATCGTCGTTCATAATTCATTGTCATAAAGTTATCTACCAAACAATTTGCGTCTTCTGTACTCGGCAATTGTATCTATTAATGTTTTGCTCCAGTTATCACGATGTTCTATGAAAACTTGTGCTCCTTCGTCGCCAGCAATTACAGTAACTAATTGAGTAATTGGCATCCCTGTACGTTCTTCCCACATAATGGCATAAGCAGTTTCTTGAATAAAGTAACCCTCACACCATTCTTTTTTCTTTAACTTAGCTGCAGTCTTATAATCAATGATAGAATTTTTACCATCGAATACGCCAACACAATCCACTCTACCAGCAATACCTAAATGTTCAGAATATAAAGCAGCTTCTTGAGCATAGACTTTAGTTAATCTAGTATCAAGAATCTCTTTGACTTCCATAAAATTAGATCTTACAATAAGATTCGCGCCTTTTAAGTAGTCTTCTTCATTATCAACGTAACGTTCTAATACAGAATGGACTGCAGTACCACGCCCTGAAGCTCGTCTAGATATTCTATTAGCTTCTTCAGGACCTACTCTAGCACGCCATTCTCTAATATGATCTTCACTTAGAATAGATAATACTGTAGTAACAGATGGATAGCGAACGCCATTAGGAGCAGCGTACTTTCGCCCAGTGTCAGTAGTCTTAGCGACCAAATCTTCGTAACCCAAATCAATTGGTTCATGTTCAAAGTTTCCTTTATTCATACTTGTTTGCGCCATGGACGTCTAGCGCCATCTTGAGGTCGACCAGTTTCAGCCATTTCGGTTTTATAACCATTAATTATAAAGTTTAATCTGTATTGATCTATACCACGAGTCAATTCGATAGCCTTATGAACTGCGATCAGTTCTTGATCGCGTTCTGGTTTATTAGACTTTAGCTTTTCCTTTTGTACTACAGCATAGAGTTCGTATAGTTTAAATTCTGATAATGGCTTAATTAATTCACGGGCTTCTGAATCAAAATCACGTGCTACTTTTTCTTCATAACGATATCTACTCATGTAATTCACCTTGCTTTATTAATTTATAGAACTATTATATCATACATTAGACGCTTTGTAAACGTTTATTTCACTTTATTTTAATCTATTTCACCTCTTTCAAGCATTTCTTTAGTCATAATGAAATCCCTTACAAAACCTGATCTTACGATGTCTTCCCACTTAAATTCAATATGATCGAATGCACGCATGTTTTTAATGATCTTAATGAATTGACTAATACCATCTTGATCGCCTTTACGAGTAAAATCAGATTGATAATAATCGCCAGCCATGATGAATCTACAATCTTCACCAAGTCTTGTTATAACTGAACAAAGTTCGTGGTAGTTACAATTCTGAGATTCATCAATAATAACAATTGACTTCTTAAGTGTTATGCCTCGAATAAAAGATGTTGTGAGAAACTCGATCTTTCGATCTTCAATCAATTTAGTCCAACCACCATAGTCATCGAATAAATCATTAACAATAGCTTTATATGGAGCAGTATAAGCATCCTCCTTTTCTTCTTGAGTACCTGGAAGAAAACCCATGTCTCTTGTAGGAACAGCAGAACGTACAATGATAACCTTATCATATTCTTTCTTAAACACTGATTCTAAAGCCAGATATAAAGATATGAAAGTCTTACCAGTACCAGCTGAACCATCTAAACATAAATGATTTCCGCTTGCGAATGAGTTAAACGCTAACTGTTGATTATCAGTTAATGGATCTAATTTAACAAGATGTTCTAAACGTAATTTAGTTGGTTTTTTCATTTGGTTTTGATGTTATCCCTAAGTCGAGGTGGTAACCCACTTTTAATTCTTGATTGAACTTCTTTCCAGCCATCTCCAGCCTTTTTAAGCATGTCACCATCTCCAGCAGTTATCATCCTTGGTGCTGATAGAACCTGATTGATATTAGGATCCTTGGTGTATTCTTCCATAGAAGCAATAGACATCATTCTGGTCTCTATCTCTCCAGTTTCCGTGTTCTTAAAATCATATAATGGCATTGAACCACTCCGGTTGTTCGCGTTTAGTCCAACACATGTTAAACTTTGCTTGTTTAGTTTTATAGAAGTTTCGATATGACTGGACCGCATCAGTTCCACTTAACCCAACAACAACGCATTCAGGATTATCACCCATAGCTAATTTGTATGGCGACATAGATTCTGTATGTTTAATATCAAGTGGAGCATTTCGTAGAATACTTCTAAGTTTAGTATCTGTCATATGAACTTTCCCATACCTATATGTATATTCGTCACAAAGGGCAATAAAATGTTGGTAATGCCATTTGTAATTTTGACAGTTTTCACGTGTCCATACAGTTGATGGGTGGTTAAAATGACAAGCTTTATATAAGATTGTTTCACGATCATCATCTAGTTTAAAGTATTGTATCATTGAGCCTGACTTTGAAGCTCTACGCTCCATAATACCATCAACCATACGATGAACTGTTGACAGCATTTGAGCTGATTCAACAATCATTTTGACTACATGCTTATCGCATTGAGATATTGCTGCTATCACTGGGTCATTATCTAAAACAAATATATTCATGACGATTCTTTATTATTTAATATAGGTATATTGTATCATACTTTTAGTCAAATGTAAACCCTTTAAGTGAAAATGATTAGATCATTTAGTTATATCCATATAACCATAATATCACTTAAAGGGAATGTATTACTAAATTGCTTCCATATCATCTAGGAAATGATTTAAATGCGCGATCTTCTTCTCCATTTTATACGCTTGCACATCTTTTCCTTTTTTCATTAATTTTTTCTGATAGTATACTGCCTCATTTCGGTCTTTCTTGAGGCGTTCAATTTGAATATAACTCATAAGCAATCTCCAGGTTAAGTTAATTGAAACTATCATGATATAGATTGTCTGGTTATACCTCTCCTATTTTTTAATTAAGTTTGGAAACGCTGTTTTAATCATAGCCTTAGTGATATATTTAAGTTTAAGTTTTTTATCCTTGGCGTTACAAAATAACACAGCATCATCGGGATGAAGCGATTCTAATAGATCTATAAAAATTGTTTCTCTTTTAAACTGGTTAATCTTTGGAGTTACTACTTCGATAAAGTTAGCGAACTTAGGATATTCAAATCTTAGCTCTTTAGGACGTTTTGCATTAGAAACGTCAAACTTCTTAAACGGTGGTTCACCTGGAGGTAGCGATAAATTGATTGTTGTATCAAAGTTAATACGTAATATATCTCTAAGCGCAGTACAGTCTTGCGCTTGTAAATATGTAATTCTTTCGCCTTTAGAACCTAGTTTGTTTGCTGCTGTTAATACTTCTGAAATAAGTGGTTTCGTTACTTGTTTACGCATTGTAAAATTCCTCTACACATTCAATCAATAGATTGCATCGTTTTTTAATAAGATAGTTTAGTACTTTCATTTTCATTGGAAGCTTTTGGGTTACATAAGTATTTATAATATTTTCATGGTGAACCTTTGGAATGTCATCTAGATCAATAAGAGTTTTATTTCTTTGGAAGTTTCTGTATTCTTCCTGTGACATTACTTTAGTTAGATCTTCAGCGTTATCAGTCCAAAGCTCTAGCTTCTTCTTGGTTACAGGACTTTGACGTATGTTATCCATGATAGCGTTATCAGGAGATAGTATATTAGGAATTCCATCGCCTTTATCGCCTCTACAAATGTGTTCAAACTTATAAGTTCTAGGGTTCTTATCAACAACCATTTTCTTTTGACTTGGTGAGAACTGTTTAACATTGTTATATTTGTGTAGTTGAATAAAATCTTTATCAGATGATAAGATCATCACTGGTTCATGTTGGCCGAACTCTTGAGTATTAATAGTAAGAGCGCCAATGACATCATCAGCTTCACAGCCATCTAAGTGTATTACTTTGTATGGAAAGTGTTCTTTTAATTCTTCACGTACTAAGTTTAAGATTCTAAAGATCTCGCCCCAGTCAACTGTAGACTGTTCATCACGATTCTTTTTACGCATTCCTTTATATTCAGGAAAGTAATCTTTACGCCAATAACCAGAACCATCGACACAAATTACCATTTGTCCATATTCTTTACGATACCGTTTATTGTACATACGGATCGAATTTAAAATCATGTGTCGTATCATATTTTCATCATTTAATTTTTGTACAATAATATTTGCCAGTGCTATTTGGCTATAATCTAGTAGTATCATTCAGTTGGCTCCATTAGCTTATCATATATAGTTTCAAAATCTTCGCTTAAAAAGTGTTCTACACCACCATATCTCATCAACATGGATGTTACCATATTCATAATAACAAACATGTCTCGAGATTCTGATAGTGAATCATCCCTAAAATCTAAATCGTCAAAGGTTTCTCCATATTCGTTTAATAGTAATTCTTCAATCATAAGAAGCGTTGTTTGAGCTGCTTCTTTACATTCCTCAACAAACTCTGTTATCTCTTCGTCGATTTCTAACATTTCGTCTTCAATTGCTTGCTTTCGAATATGTGTTGGAAAATTAATAACTTTACTCATATACTTACTCATTGCATTATCTTTATTTAGTAGATATATTATATCATACTTTTAGTCAAATGTAAACGTTTATTTTAAAAAACTTTTAACAGCGTTACCACCAAGTCTTATCTGAATAATACCATTATAGTAATCATCAGTAAATAACACTTCTCGGTCAAACTGCTCTTTTGCTTCCATATATGAACATTCACCCTTAGTTCTACATAGATGCAGTATCTCCCTATAGAACCCATCGTCTCCTATAGTCTCGTGATGTTCTTGGAGATGCTTATTAGAACCCCAATAAGTTCTCCAATCAGATTCAACTAAAGTTTTCTTTCTTCTTTTTCGAGTTTTGGTTATAGGAAGAGTCTTCTGAGACCAGAAGAACTTCTTTCCAACGTATTTCTGGGATGTGGCTAGATTCGTTATTAGGTAAACAAAACCGTACACGTCTTTGTGATTGAAATCTTCTGGAGGTTGCCATATTATGCCTTGATAATGCCATGTCATTAGATTACTCGTTAAAGTCCAGTTCTTCTATAGCTTCGTCTTGTTCAGTTCCACAGTGAGGACAGAACAAAACAATCTCATCTTCCTGGTGACCAATTATGCTTCTGTTATAACAATTTTCACAGTTAACTACTGATCGTTTCATACGTTATCCTATTAGTTTTTTGAACTGATCCCAACCGCCAATAGATACACCATCGACTTTTATTTGTGGGAACGTCCTTGCTGTTGGAAATTTCTCTAATAGCTCTTCGCGATTAAAGTCTGTTCCGAGTTCAAATACGGCATATTCTGCTTTACCGTTACGATTTAAATCTTCTGCTAATAATTTAGCATAGTCACAAAAAGGACACTGTTGTTTACTGTATATCTCTATATTCATCATAGACTCAATCCTTTCAATGCATTACTATCTATATCTTGTTTTACGCCACCAATTATATAAGAGCTGATTTCTGTTTCTTGTGGAGCAACTTGTACGTTACCACCACCAATCCACTTTTCAGTCCACGGTAATGGGTTAGCCTGTGAAACTATGTAAGGACTTGGTAATCCAATAGATCTCATTCGCTTACTGCCAATCCATTCAATATAGTTAGCCAATATCTTTTCGTTAAGACCAATCATAGAACCATTTTGAAACAAGTACTTAGCCCATTCTTTCTCTTGATTAATTACTTCTTCATATAACGCAATTGATTCTTGTTCCATTTCTTTTGCGATCATAGCATAATCAGGATCATCTTTCTTAAGAAGTTTTAACATTGTGGATGTTGATGCTAGATGTAGATTCTCATCTCTAGCAATTAACTTAATGATCTTTGCGTTACCTTCCATCTTTTTAAGTTCAGCAAATGCCCAAGAACATGCAAAAGATACATAGAATCTAACACCTTCTAAAGCGTTAGCGCTCATTAAAGCCATCCAAATATATCGTTTATGATCTAGGATACTCACGTCTGGATCATGATTAGCAGCAATAAGATCATCATAATACTTAGCAATTGATTTACCACAGTCCATAATATTCTGTTGATTCAACAAATCGTCAAATACAAAAGATGGATCAGGATAGATATTACGAATAATATGAGTGTATGATCTACTATGAATAGTCTCTGAAAACGACCACGTCTCAATCCAGTTCTCTACTTCAGGTAAAGATACAATAGGAAGAAACGCTAAGTTTGGAGCACGTCCTTGGACACTATCAAGTAAGATCTGCCTTTTAAGATTACTTGTAAAAATATGCTTTTCATTTTCAGTAAGAGCATTAAAGTCCTTTTTATCTCTTGAGACATCAACTTCTTCGGGTCTCCAAAAGAAACCCAATTGCTTGTCAGTTATCTTATCTATTTGTGGATATTTTACTTCATCGTATCGTTGAATATCGACCGGCTCATCGAGAAACATCATCTTCTCTAAGTGCGATCTTTTATTCTTTGTCAACACAGTCATTCAGGGGTTTCCTTATGTATTATTAAATCTTGCAGCTATCGCAATCTTCATCGTCGTATTGTGGGCTTGTTTCATATTCTGTTTCTTCTACTGGTTCATCTGATATTTCACCAGCACCGTCATATGTGTTACAGTAGTATAATTGCTTAAGACCGTATTTGTAAGCTGTTATTAAATCAGTCATCATTACTGACATAGGAATCTTATGGTCTTCAAAATGCTCAGGATTGTACGAAGTATTAGCACTAATGCCTTGATCTACGTACTTTTGAAAGATCGCCATTATTTTGATATAATTATCAGGAGACTTTTGATCCCATAATAAGTCATACTTGTTTTTAAGGTGATGATACCCAGGAACAACCTGAGCCATAACACCATCTTTAGACTGCTTATAACTAACTAAATCACGAGGTGGTTCAATACCATTAGTACTGTTAGAAATTTGAGCGCTTGTTTCTGCTGGCATAAGTGCCATGAGCGTAGAGTTACGAGTACCTGTTACTTTAAGCTTCTCACGAAGTTCATTCCATGGTAATCGCTCTTTATGTGCTACTAAATTATTTAGCTCTCTTTTATATGTATCAATTGGCAATACTCCATCGGCATATTTAGTGTGATCTTTCAAAGGTATTTCACCTTTTTCAACTGCTAATTGCTGAGAAGCTTTAATTAAGTAATATGACCATGCTTCAGCATATTCATCTACGATTTCAAATGCGCCTTCGTCGTACTTAAGACCACGTTTAGCTAAGAAGTATGCAAAGTTTATAACACCTACACCTAGTGGTCTACGATTCATAGTACCTCGTTCAGCTGCTGGTATAGGATAATCTTGATAATCAAGTAATTCATCTAATGCTCTAACTGTTAGATCACAGTACTTTTCAAACTCAGCAGGACTGTTGATTAATCCCCAATTGGTAGCTGAAAGAGTACATAACGAGATCTCACCATCATCTGGATTATCAGTTACTGGACTTGTTGGTAGATCAATTTCAGCACACAAGTTACTCATTCGAATTGGAGCAAGCTCAGGTTTAAAAGATCCATGTTCATTTGCATGATCAACGTTCATACAATAGATTCTACCAGTATCTTTTCGTTGTTGTAAAAACGTAGAAAATACGTCTACAGCTGGAGATGACTTCTTACGAATAGAACGAGTCTTTTCGTATTTTTCGTATAAAGTTTTAAATTTCTCTTGATCATCAAAGAATGCTTCGTACAAACCAGGTACATCATTTGGATCAAAGAACGTAATATCACCACCAGTTAACAAACGTTCATACATTAGTTTATTAAATTGAAAGTTATAATCCATATGTCTTACACGGTTTTCTTCAATACCTTTATTGTTTTTAAGTACAATAAGATCTTCAAATTCATAATGCCAGATTGGAATATATACAGTAGCTGCGCCACCACGAACTCCGCCTTGACTACATGATTTAACTGCAGCTTGGAAGTATTTTAAGAATGGAATTAGACCAGTATGAACTACTGAACCATCGCCAACTTTAGCGCCTTCTGCTCGGATAGAACCGGCTCCAATACCAATACCAGCCTTCTTACTGATGTATTTTACTATAGAGGTGGCAGTAGCATTAATACTGTCGAGACTATCGCCAGATTCGATAAGAACACAACTCGAAAACTGACGGGTTGGAGTGCGTACTCCTGCCATAATCGGCGTAGGTAAAGAGATGTAGAATTGAGAGATTGCATCATAATAGTCCTTAACGTATTTCAAACGAGTTTCTTTAGGATATTTACTGAATAACGTAGCACTAATCATCATGTACAATATCTGAGGAGTTTCATAATGCTCTTGGATTCTTCGATCTTGAACTAAATACTTACCACGAAATTGTTCCATACCAGCAAAGGTGAATGTATTATCCCTATCATGTTTAATAGCATTGTCTAATTCTTCTATTTCATCCATAGTATACGAAGTTAGAATTCCAGCATCGTAAACGCCACGAGACACATTATCAACAATTATGTCAACTAAAGGTTTTGGAGTGTATTGACCATAGACTTCTTTACGTAGTTTATAAGAAATTAGTCTAGCAGCCACGAACTGATAATTAGTAGTGTCAGGATGAATCAATTCAGACGCTGACTTTATAAGAAGTTCATGGATATCGTATGCTGGGATTTTGTCGAAGAGTTGTATATTAGACCTGATTTCGATCTCTGAAATTGATACTCCAGAGATTCCTTCAGTTGCCCATTCTAAAACTTTGTGTATTTTTTCTAAGTCGAATTCTTGAGTTGAACCATCGCGCTTTGTTACATTTAGTGTCATAAGTTAGTGTCCATCATTCATTGATTGTTTGTTTTATTAATAGTATATATTATAACACAAAACTCACGCTTTGTAAACGTTTATTTTAATTCTTTTTCTAATTCTTTTATAATAGCTTTTTGAATTAGTGGAAGGTTCCATATACTTTCGAAGTCAGCTTCTAGATGATCTAATCTATCAGCTTGTAGTGGATATTGCTTTCTGAATTTAGCGTCTGTTTTAGCTAATTCTAAGTCGTATTTTACAGCAAAGTATTCCATATACTGATCGACTTTCTTTTGAAACCATATACCCATAGTTGTACCTTGCCACCATTGATAGAATGAACTACCAATGATTGAAGATAATATTGATTTGAGTGATAATATTAATAACCAATGCATATTATTTACCGCCTTTTGCTAATTTTCTGATAGCTCTAATATAGTTAGGCATTCCATGATCTACAATACCATCAAAGAACGTCCATTTCTTCCATGACTGAACAATTCCATAGAAGAAATCAGACCAACTTGGACCTATACCTCTTTCACCGAATCTGTCAAAGTAAATCATAGTACCATGATGTCTAAAGCCTAGCCATGCTGGTGGAATTCTACAAACAATATCGTTATTATTCATGAATCTATAATGATCGCACTTTATGTTTTTAATGAATCGTGTACCACCGACTCTTGGAGATCCAAACGTAAATAACTCTGTAGGACTATATCGTGTTGATGCTATTGTGGCCATTGCCGCACCTAGACTATGTCCAGTAAAATATACGTCTCTACTCTCTTTTAATTGACTATTCTTATCTAAGAGTTTAACAATGTCTAACCAAACTTCATCGACTTCTTCTTGGAATCCGCCATGGACCTTACCACCGGCAATTGCAGAATTCTTAATAACTTTTAAATCTGCCATAACATCATTAAGTTTATTTGGTTCTGTACCTCTAAACGCTATCCAAAGATCATTCTTCTCTGTAGCAACAAGTACTTCTGCTCCATTTCTACTAATGATTTTGCCATGAGCAAAACCTAATCTTTTACAAGCATTATTAGCTGACTCTTCATCCATATATGCGATCGCTGATAACTTTGCAGCCATCTCAGCTCTTTCCCATACCGTCAATTTATTCTTCATTTTGTTGCTTGACATCTTCGTCTTCCGCCTTTATGGTTACGTTCCTGTAATAGACTATTACTTCGCCGAGTTGGTTTATATATCTTTTAATTTCTTGGGTATTATATGACATTAATTCATAATCTGATACAGTCATAGCAACAAATACTGTATCTCCACCATGTAACTTTTTAATATTATCTATAAACCGATCAAAGTAAGTATATCCTTCAGGGTATAAGTCTTCTTTACCTAGTTTACAATCTGATTTGCCTTCTTCGTTCTTTAGACAATTCTCGGTAATTACGGCATCTGATACTACGTACCATTTTGGTTCTTTTAGTTTTAAAGGTCTTGGTAGAACTGGTTGTACAATTTCGATTTGTATTGGTTTAGTTATTATTTTGACTTCACGTGGTGGCTGTTGTAATAGACTACATCCACTAGTTATTAAGAGCGCTAATACGATTACTATCTGCTTCAATTGCATCAAAAACCTCCTTAGTTCCATCATTAATTCGTTTTTCCATCATCCCAGGTTTAGCACTCGCTAATTTAGTGATATTATGTCTACGGAATATATCCATATATTCAGCCATTTCGATTTCGTATTGTTGATTTTGAACTTGAAGACCTCTTAATGAATTAGAGGTCGTTTCTAAGTTTTTTGTGATAGACTCTATAGCGGCTTGTTGTTCAGCATCTCTTAGATCTTGAGCTAGAAGAACTTTTGTTTGCTCTTCTAGCTTGTTTTTCATTGGCACAACAGAGAATTGATAATATACCATACAAGCAAAACCCATAGCGACAATAATTCCAATCAATATTTTGCTCATATAATTTCTCTACTCTGGCTTACCTAATTGCTTTAATCTACCATCAGCCCAATTTAATTGCTTTAAGATGTCAGCATAGTATTTCTTCATGGTCTTATCATCAGACAATGCCATGAGTTTAACTACTTCAGCGTTAACTTTAAGTAGATTCTTTCGGCCGACAGCAGTGCTTTTAACAATAGGACTTACAGCTTCGTCTAAAGATTCAGTTCTCATTGCTTTATAATCACCCTTTGGATCTCTAGCTTGTAATTCTGCGACAGCTTTCTCAGCATTTCCTTGACCAACAACAACAGCTTCTTTACCTTTAAGAACTAAAGGCTTTTTATTCTTAAGAATTGCGAACTTAGTTTTACGGAATTGTACTGGATCAGCAACGCTTTTGCCTGTGCTTTTTTTATAAGTTTTAATATATTCGCCAGGAGATAGTTGTGCTTCTCTCATCGCGCTAAATGTTAGAGCAGATTCAACAATATCTGATGAATGCTTTTGTCTATATTTAGCAATAGCTTTATCAGCAGCACGTTCATTACCAGACTTACCTGCAGTTTTATAATAAGCATCGCCATAAACTTCAGCTTCACCTTTAGCAGTATCTGCTTTCTTATAAGATACATTGCCAATATAAGCAGTTTTACCTTCGTCATCTTTTAAGTGTGAACGGTAACCACTATCGAGCTTCGATTTCTCAGAACCTGCTTTATAAAAAGCTTCGTCAAGATCTTCATTAGTAACTCGTGTGTACAAGTCAACTTTATTATCCCAAGCCCAATCGTCTTTAGAGAAGTTCTTATTCTTCTTAGCTTTAGAATACTCACTACTTGATAAACGGTCATAACCTTTTGGATGTGATCTAACTGCTTCTTCTAAAGATTCTTTAATGTCTTTAGAATCAACAGTCATGCTACCAGTTCCGACTTTAACTTGTACGCCATCTTTAGTAACACCCATAACTACACCGCTTACTTCAGGCTTAGAAAATGCATCATATTTCTTAGCATTCTTAACTGTAACTTTATCGCCTTTCTTATAAGCTTCGCTTAATCCCATTGCTGCATCAACTTTCTTGCCACCGAACTTGTTGCGTAAAAGATCTGAGATAGCGCCTTGTTTGTCGTATGACTTTAAGTCTACAGCGCCACGTTGTGATTGTCCGACCATCTTACGCAAATCAGCAATAGATTTCTTCTTTAGTAATAGATACTCTTTATAAACATCGCTAGATTTATCAACGCCTTCATCAATGTCTTCTTTCTGATAACCTTTTAAGAAATCTTTAACATCTTTAACAGGGTAACCAATCTTCTTAGCAATCCATTCAGCTGATTTACCTTGATCAATATAGTCCTGAAGCTCTTTCATTTTGCCTTCTTTGACTGATTCATTATTGTTCGTTACAGTGTATGGTTTACCTTTGATATGTACAATAGCTTCGCCTTCTTTATCTACGTTGCCATCCCAAGTACCATCTGCGTGAGCTTTACGAGCAGCTTTAACATCTGGGTTGTTATCAATAGCTGGATTACGCTTCATTTTGCCTTCTTCAAGACCTTCTTTAGTAATCTTAAATGAAGCAATTGGTGCTGATTTAAGAGCGGGATCTTTCCACAACTTCACAGCTTTATTAATTGCTTCAAAGGCAGAACGAGCTTTAACAACTTGCTTATCGCCTTTCTTAAGCTTATTAACTGGCTTTTGAACAGTGACTGTCCAAGTAGACATAGTGGCTTCTCTTAATTCATTAAACCTTTTCATTTTTCATTTCCTTTTTAGATTCGGCTGCTTTACGACGGGCCAAGATTCTTTCTACGAATTTACGGCCGGTCTTAGTTCTTCCGTCGTAATCTTTTTTCTTCTTTTTCTTAACAGCGTCAGCTGGAAGTGAAACACCAGCACTAGCTACTGAATTAGCAGCGGCGTCTTCCCACATATCGTTAAATGATTTCATCGTTTTAAGTCCGCGCTTGTTACTAGTATGTTTTGTTTAGTTAACATATGTGTTACTTCGTATATGTTTAAACCAAATATGTTGCCATGAGCTTCTGTAAAATCAATAGCTTCCACCTTAGTATTTATAAAAGCTATCACTTCACCAGTCACAGGAGATGCAATTGATTGAGTTAATAAGTATGTTCCAGGAGATAATTTATCTTCAGTATCAAACCATGCTACGCTTTCTGATATATCAGTTTCAGTAAAGTTTTCGATATCTTCAAAGACCTCATCTAAAACTTCTCTAATTTCGTCATCAGTAAGACCAGTGTTTTCTTTGATCAAATATAAAGCTGAAGCATAAGATGCTAGTTTGCTTCCGCCACCAGGTATCTTATTAAGTAATCGCTTTATATTAAAAACTAATCTGTGGAATACTGTATACGCTGATTTTTCTTGTGGCGTTTTTCTATCTTTAGCTTTCTTAAGGATCTTTCCTTCAGCGTCGATAATGCCTAGTTCATAAGCATCGGTCTTATCCCAATCTGATACTAATAACTTTAGAAATCTAAAGGCATAGAATAAATCTGCTGTGCGTGATACTACACTCATTAAAGTTTCCTTAATTTGTTTATTACGTTCTGATCTAATGGTATTTCTACCTTAGAGTCTTCGTGTAAATAATTCAAGAAGATTAAAAAAGTCTTAATAGCTGAGTAATGTTCTGGTTCTACTTTAAACCACATCATTCTATTAGCTGCGTCGATACCAAATACGTTGTATAAAACAATAATATGGTTCAATATGAGTCTTTCTTGTAAATCGCCATATTGTTCATAACGTCTAAGTAATCGTTTAAGATATTTAAATCTTGTCAAATCTTCTCTAAACTCTTCTATGTCACAACACTCAGGATTATTGTAGTGTTGTGACGCAAAGAGTTCAAAGTTTCTACTAGTTAGTGTATCAAATAATTTCATCATATATTATATATAACTAGTCTTCTTCATTCTCAGCTTCGTAATTAGCGTCAACCCAATCAAAGAATTCTTTCTTCTTGTCGCCTTTAAGATCTGCTGGAGAATCAACACCAAACTTCTTAAGAGCTTTATCAAAGAATGCTTTATACTTAGCTTTGTCTTCTAATAGACTATTCATCTGAATAGCTTCGTCAAGCATAGCGTCGTCTACAACAATAGATTCATTAGCTAATTGTAAAGCAGCTGCTACTTCTTTATCTTTAGATAGACCTTTCATCATCTTTTCGATTTTCTTAACAGCACCAGTCATATCACCACCCATATTAAGAGCAGTTTCTACAGCTTTCTTAACTAGTTTTTTATCAGCTGATTCGTCTAAAGATTCGTTCTGAGTGAGAATCTTTTCAACTGTTTTAATAGCTGTGTCTAAGCTTTCTTTATCGATAGTATCGATATAGACTTTAGAACCATCTTTGCGTTTCATTATACGAACCATGGTTTTAGCTTTTGCGTTATGTACTGCTTTCTTAATGGTAGTAGCTTGATCATTTGTCGCGGTGATTACAACTCGAGTGTCTGTTGATCTATCGATTGTTGGTTTAGCGCCTTTAGGTACTAACAACGCAGCGTTTTTACCAGCCCATGTTTCTATGTCAGAAAGTAATTGTTTAAACGTTCCGCCTAGTTTAAAATTAGCCATCGTTTTACTTGATTTTTTATGGACAATAGATTCATCGTCAATATAAGCACCCTGTAAAGCAGGCTTAGTATTATCACTCGCAGCTTTTTTAAGCGCGCTTAAGATTGAAGCTGGTTTGTATTGAAATGATGGTATTAATTTGGTTGGATCCAAACGAGCTGGTTCTTTCTTAACTAAGATATCATTATTACCAATGGCCTCTTCAATGAATTCTGCTGCTTCGTCAAGATCTTCATTAGTCTTCTTTTTCTTATGGAAACGCTGACGCGCTACTAATAGATTTTGAGCTTTAGAACGGCTTAAGCCAAATTTATCATCAAGAGTCTGAACGCCATCTTCAAAATCATCCATGGTTTTTAATATTGAATCAATATCCTTATCTGTTGGCGCCTTTGCTTCTTTAACTACAGAACCATCTTCTTTTTCGCCAGACTTCTTAACTTTGTGCTTGCCTTTAAACTCTTTTTCGCCTTTAGCTTTTGGCTCAGCGACTTCGTCTACAGGCTTCTCATGGGTATACCCATCATCAGCTAATGCTTTATGTTCTTTAGAATCTTTAGCAGTTTTAACATCGTCACCTTTGTACATGTCATGCGGATATTTAACATCTTCTACTATAGCACGTACAGCTTTAGTTAGGCTTGCGATTATATCGTCTTCATATGTTTTCATTAATATTCTCCTATTTTATGAAAAGCATGCCCGTAATAGTTGTGGCGGCCGCCGCAATTACTATCCAGAACAATTTGTTTATTACACTTACAGTTGCCGCGTTTTCACGTACAATCTGATCTAATTTATCAACTCTTTGTATAAGACCTAATATTTGAATACCTTGCTGTTTATTTATCTCAACAAGCGTTATAATTTTTTCCTCAGCACGAGCTAAAGCGATGATAGCTTCCGCCATCTGATCGATTTTCTTCTCAATCCGGTCAAGCCTTATTTGATGCTCGGCTCGATCTTGTTGCGCATTAGACATACTTGTAAACCCTACATTTTAGGGGAGTAACCCCTTTAATTAATCTATGGTATTCGTCCTTACGTATGTCGAATACCATTCCTTTTTTTAATAGCCAAGGCAAACATTTCTGCATCTGAAATTGCCAGCCTTCGCCTTCTAAAATTTCTATTTCTCTGTCTTCAAAGTCTCTATGCCAAACGAATTCAGCATCTTCGCAAGTCGGGTCAAACGTTCTTATCTCGCCATCTTCCCAATACGGTCTACCAAAAGTAATTTCCACCACCTTTAAGCCCCAAGTCTTTAGCATACTTTGGGAGACGACATGCCCAATAGCCTGCTTTCATCTTATCGGTCTTCGTGTCACATTTATGACGAGCTGCAAAGCTTTTTGCTGCATCCTTATCGCCAATTTTAGATGTAAGACCACCCTTTTCGTCGCCAAATTCGATTTTCTTTACGTTACCAGTCTTAGGGTTTTTAACGTAAACAACATATTTCTTTTTGCCACTAGATCTACTAGGCTTATTAAGCTCAGGATCTCTGCCTTCGTCTATCTCGATCATAGGTTGTTCTAAAGGGACTTGAATACCTTCATAGATACCAAACCTTTCTTCGAGGTGTTCGACAAAGCTATGCATTATTTGCCTGTCCAAGTTCTTACGACTTTACTCATAATCATCTTGATAGCTACTTGATATGCCCAGCCATGACCATACCAACTATGGAAAGTGTGGTTCTTTTCTATTTGATCTTTACCACCGAATTTCTTAGTCCAGTTATCAATATATTCGCCTTTGTATCTTAATACCGCGTGATTGACTTCTGACTTACTAGGGCCTACTAAACAAATACCAGCTTGATGGGTAATTAACATCCACCACATTTTAAAGTGACTTTCGCCACATAGTCTATAAAGAATTGAAAGAGAATAATCTTCGCAATCTCCAACGAATTTGCCATCAGAATCAGCCGAATATATAATCTTCCATGCGTCGCTCATACCGTATTGTTCTTTATCGTATCGGTACTTCCAGCCTTTATTAAAAGCTTTTATCATTTTATTTCTGGCTTTAATTTCTTCACTAATCATTTCTTTTGTCCCTTTATCCAATTAACTGCAATGTAATTCTCAGGAGGTTTAGAAGCCCAAGTTTTTATTCTTTTAAATGCGCTTCGTGTTTGTCCATCAATATCTGAATCGTTAGAATTATCAACAATAATTAATCTATTTCTAAATAGACCTTGAAATTTACCAATGTTCCTTTGTACGTCTTTCCACATACCCGTTACCATACCTTTATCTAGGGTACGAGTTCTTTGATCGTTTCTATCTAATGCTGTTTCTAAATCAGTATTAACAAATATCATATGTACAGCATATCCAATATCTCTTAACATGTCAACTTGTTTTTTAATCTTAGCATAATCCTTACCAGTACCATCAATAACAAGACCTAATCTACCTTCAAGTGCCATAGTCATCTGTTTGCCAGTTATAGCTTTAGCCTTAGCTCGTATAGATTGACCTTGAGCTGAAGCAATATCTTCTGGAGCAGATGTAAGTCCAGCTTTAGCTAAACCTTTCTCAAAAGGCTTATCTGAATTAATTAATCTAAATCCAAGAGCTTGAAGCGCAGTTTTACCTACAACAAATGATTTACCAGAACCAGGGCCGCCAGCTAAGAATATAGCTTTAAATATAGAAGGATCATTTACACCCTCCATTAGCTCGATATGTTCTTTAAAATTATCCATCAATCTTCCTTACGCTTTTTCTTCTTTGATGCATCTTTAAACGCTTTATCTGTTGGAGCGCCTTTAGAACCAGGCTTTCTCATTTTCTCGTCAGATCCACCTTTAATTCTCTTACGTTTTTTATGTATGTTATCCCATAGGCCAGGTTTACCTTCCATCATATCTTTAAATGATACCATTGCCGGAGGCGTTTGACCTGGTGTTTCAGCTGCATATTTCTTTAATACTTTTGGTTCGCCAACTCCACCACAGTTTTCTAGTAACTCAACTGAGTCTATCCATACTCTCTTTTTCCATTCACCAAATTCGACTACTAAGAAGTTAGTACCACATCTTTTAATAACACCAATTTGATTTGTTTCTTTTAGTACGACTTCGTCACCTTCTTTGAAAAGGTTACCTTCAATGAATTGTTCTCTTTGTGGTGATACTGGATCTAGTTCGATATGTTTGCGGTGGTGGTGAGTTTCTTTTAATCCAAGGCTTTTTCTAATTGCGTTAAACAATGATTTTGAATCTTTATAACCTTTTGGCATACCTTTTGTGAAGTTTTCTAAATCGTTTTCTGATGCGTATAACCTTAGCTTAGATGCTGACATACCAGCAACGCCATCGGCATCTGGATCTCTTTCGCCAGCTGAAACTACGCTTACACCGTTTTGGAAATTATAGAAACCATGTCTAGAATCGACACCGTTATATTTGTTAAGTAATACATCAAATTCTTTTAATCTATCTGAACCAGCAACCATTGTTACTGATGTATAACCTTGTGAATATAACTTAACACAAATATCTAATGCGTTTCTGACATCAGCATCAGCCATTACGCTACGAGCATGTTTTGGGAACATCTTACGTAAAAACTTTACTTTCTCTTTAAAGGACAATGGATTCTTTTTAGGGTCTTGCGACTTTGAGCCGTATATGCGATATGGATTACTACCTGCAGTCGCTTTTAGCTTGTCAAAAAGTTTCTCATGACCTGAAGTTGGTGGATTGAATCTACCAAAGACGAAGAATACTTCGCCCTTAGCTTCAGTTAAATATTCGCTAAAACTCTTAAATTCCATATTATTTATCAGCACCTTTACTTTTCAGTTTAGCTCTATCAGCCTTTTTAATTGCTGGTAGTAACTTTTTAGCGATCTTAGCAATTGCGCCTTTTTTACTAGCTAAACGCTTTTCAATACCAGCTCTGCCAGCGAATGATAGATCACCTTTCTTTTTATTCTTAAGTATTTTTTGTATCATTATATCGCGAGCTTTTTTAGTGGCGCGACCTTTGAGTTTTTCTGGAGATGCTAGTTTACGAGCAGCTTTCTTTTTACCTAATGCGATCTTAGATTTATTCTTTCTGAAACTAGCTTTCATTTTCATGCGATGCTGAAGAGTCATGGCTTCTGTAGTATCTTCTACAGAGTCATCACTGAATTCTTCGTTATGTTCTTTAAAAGTTTTCATGGTTATCCTCGGTTCCATTTAGTTAGGGCTATCCCAACCTTTAATAATATCCTTACTGAAGTTATTAGTAGAAAATTCTAATCTATCAACAAGTTTTACTGCTCCACCTTCCATACGATCTATAGCAACAAAACCTTCTGGGTTGGTTACCTTAAATCCGGATTTAGTCTTCACAAAAGTACCTATTTTGTTTAGACTATTAAGTTTATTTATAATAATTAATTTGCTATCTACGACTAAATTTTGTAAATCGAATACATTTTGTAAGTTTTTTATGTTTGAAGCATCAAAGAATTTAAGTAATTCATCACGTTTTGTTGATTGAGTGTCTTTACCCTTTTGAGATTTTCTTTTATCAATCTCTTTTTGATAACGTTCTTGGACAAAGGTAATAAGACCCATTGCATGAGACTTAGTATTAGTAATTCTTTGGCCTTCTCTAACTTTCCTATTATTATATACATTAATAACAAGGTTTAATTCTTTGTTTGATTCTAGCTCTTTTAGTGTAGAACCTGATATTTTTCTAAATAACTTACCAGCAGCTGAAAGTTTGCTGTTAAGCGCTTCAGTTTCAGATTTAGTTAGTGTTGCAGTACCAGACAAATCAGGTAATGTGGCATCAACCATCCAAACGTCCTTTGACGGTTTTAACTTTGAAACAATTGGTCTACCAAACTCAGCTCTCATCGTTTCGAAAGTCGCACCACTATAGATTGTATGCCAGACAATTCCAATCTTAGCTGATCCAATTTCCTTAGCAAGAGGTTGATCAAGAGGTACTGCGTAAGCGATAGTATTAGGATGAAATACAATATGAGGTACTCCATCTATTTTTTCCTTTTTAAGATCTGATTTATCAAACATAAAGTCGCCTTGAATGACGCCTTTTACACCAAGAGGCTTAATATAATCATAGGCCATTTTTAGTTTTGTACTTAGATCACCACTAGTATCAGCATCAATATCTTCATGAGACTTATAAATCTTTGGATTAGCATTAAAGATACCTTTCTTAGCAACAAAGAACTTACCGTCAGATGGATCTTCTCCAGCAAATACAGCAGGAGCTCCATCCCATTTAACAGTGACGTCAACTGAAGATTTAGCACTACCCGATAACATATCTCTTAATGATCTTAATGCGAGTATAGCTTGTCTTGCGCCTTTTACTCCGCCATCAAGAATCAAATCTTCAATATGAGTCATGTGCGTGTTCTTTCCAGCTGCTTCGGCCAGTTGGTTTTTAAAACTTTTCATTTATACATACTCTTAAATTCGTTTGTCATTACAGCATTAAAATTAGGAGCCGATGTAAATGAACCCTTATATCTTAATATGATATTACATATAGTAACCTTACCAATTTTTAAATCAAACTTTAAGTTAGCAGCCTTTGAGCCCGGTTGGAATGCTTGTACAACACCTGGGGTAAATACGATTGCCGGTTTACCACCAGAGAATAGCTCATGCAATTGGCTAGTCACTGAGTCTATGTTTTTATATTCGCCGGTCTCAACTACCACTCCTTTTTTGGGGCCGTAGTCTCCTATTCCTGTTACTAAGGTAAAATCAAAATCAACCTTTTGCAAGTCCTTTAAGTCAGCTTTAAATATTAACTGCACCAACTGGTTTGCAATGAGGTCACTATTATCTAAAATAGTTTCTCCCATTACTTTAAAAAGTGTCTTTTTACTCTTTAATACTCTATTGATTAAATCATTAGGAATTCTTTGGATATACTGTTTCCAGTTTTTATTTGTGGGTTTATCTTTCTTCATATCATTAATCATATCAGGAGATAAGACCTTAAGTCTAGCAGCTAATTTAATGACGTGAAGGTAGAATTCTCCAGCATCTTCTTCTATACCAGCTCGGACTTTTCGTAACTCGGGTGAACTAGTTAACATACTAGTGAATGCTTTGTTGATCAAGGTAGGATCAGTTTCTGTTATTCGTTTCTTTTTCTTTAGTGAAACCCCAAGATATTTCTTACCTTTGCTTAATATGAAATCAGATGAATTGAAATCCTTCATACCATATTTGGTCACTTGAAAGTCAGTGACATCATTATCCCAAGCTTGGCCGGTGAGATAAGCCATATCGGAGTTATCCCAACCATTATCATGTATCGCCTTAGCAGCTGATATGGCTTGACACATATTAGCATAGTCGCCCACTAATGAATCAATTTGGCCTTGTTTAGCGCCTTTGATATTTTTTAATTTACTACCAACAAGTTCAATTAGTAAATCCATTTCATCAGAATTAGTAGGAACATTCTTGATAACATTAGATGGAAGAGTGCATAGAATTGCAGTCATTAATTCGTTTGGATCATCTCCAAATGAACTTTGTTTACCCGAGGGGCGTACATTCACGTAGATGGTTTTACTTAAACCATCGTATTGGATTGCATAATCCTTTTCTTTTCTAGATCCAGGGACTTTGCCTCTGGACAATTCGGGGTGGTTATCAATGAGTTGGTTGGCTAGAGAAGTAAACTTCTCTCTACTCTTATCATCAATTAGTTGTGATATACTTAACCTTGCGCCAGTTTGTTTATTAGGTCTTGTGTCATATTCGATTTCAGAGTTAATTGATCCAATAGCATCGTCTATATCTGATAACAAGTCTAGGGCAAACTTCTTTTGATTGCCCGAAAATTGGAGATTATTTAAATCTTCTCGGACTTGTTCTCTTTGGTGTTGAACAAACTTTTTCATTATAACTCCTATAAAAAATACTATTATACCACAAAACAGTGCTAATGTATATCTATTTATACTATTTTTTTACCTACTGTTTAGGCTTATAGTCTTTATTAGGAACTACGTTTTCGTTTTCATCACACTTTATTATGCCGATAGTCTCAAGCATTTCAATCATTCTAGCACCGCCTTCGTTTATACCAATCATGTAAGACGTCCATGCGGCTCCGAATATAGTAAGTACGACTACGAATATTTCAAGATAGATCATATATTCTCCATGTATTTTTCAACTGGCTTAAGTTCAATAAACTTTCTACGTGACTTTGAAAACTGCTTCATAGGTTTATTGAACTGAATGTATTCTGTTGTTCCTGATTTGCGATACCCCACTAATTGACTTTGTGAGTTTAAGATATAAACATGATTAGGAATGTTATCATCCCATTCGGTTATTTCTTTAAATGCCTTTAATTTATCGCTCATAGATATATATGTCCATTTTTAATGCATGTCTCATAGGAAGGTTTTGATCATAAGCTCTTGGCCCTAAACCATCAGCAAGTGCTGGGGCTGTACGAGGTCCACGTGGCTTTGCACATACTCTCCATTGAATACCATTAGATAGCTTTGATATTTTATTAGTAGCTTTAGTTAACTTTCTAAGCTTTTCAAGATTAAGCATATCGTTTGCTGATAAAATGTCTAATGTAGTTATATAAAATTTGCTGTCTCTCATATTAATATCCTTTGCTCATGTGACTATAACAATCTTTGTTTTCGTTATCTAGTGGCAATCCACAGATACAGAATTCTGAATCTGTATCAAGGGTTGTATCAACTAAGTCTTTGATGATGTCATCGATATCGTCTATCATACCATTGCTCCAATACCAGTCCAAGTAATTTTTTTAGCGTCGTAACCATCAAATAAGTTACCTCTAGCATAATTAGTAGCAGGTTTGTCGTAACTAGCAGCCATTAGCATATCGCCAACTCTAAATGATTTATCAGTTTTATTATCTGTTGCTTTTTTAGGAGATTTTTTAACAATGAAACCACAAACAGAAGAACTACCATTATCACATAGTCTTACTAACTTGATGTAGTTTCTACCTTCTTCTAAGACGTATTTGTCTTCTATGGTAAATTTAAATTCAGAATGGAGTTTGTCTTGCATGAGGCTTAATAGGGTTTTTGTTTCAGTTATTAAGTTTTCCATAATTTAGAACCTTTCTTTATTATTTAATATAGGTATATTATATCATAAAGAAAGGGGTGTGTATACGTTTATTTCACTTCTGTTTAGATCATTTAGTTATAATGATATGTCCATTGGGAATATCTTGTGTATAACATCAGCACAAGCTTTAGCTATCTCAGCATGTTCTTTTTGAGTACCATTAGCAGCTCTTAGATCCATATAATGAATCCATGAACGTAATGTACCATTGACATACATACGAGAGTTAGTCAGTCCTTCAGGTAATACAGCTCGAGCTTGTTCTTTAGCGATACCTTTATCTATTGCCCAGTCATAAACTTCACGACTTTGACGAATAAGAGTCATTTGTTTCATTCTAAAGTCTTCGTTAATTCTACGCTGGCCTTCATCATTAGGATCTATATCGATACTAGCCTGGCGATTCTTTGGATCTTGTAGTCTAGCGTCACGAGTAACAAATGATAGATCTTTAGTTGGATCTGCATATCGTTGAGAAAACTCTTGAAAAGAGAACGATCTATGACGAAGTATCTGACGTGCTATATCCCTAGTGGTATCAATTTCTAAACAAACTGATACCATTTCTAGAGGGCTCCAATGTTTGTGTTTAACTAAATACTGGACTAATTTCTCAGACGTTGCTTCATTATTTTGGTTACTAGGATTTGATACCCTAGCACAGAAAGCCACCATTTGTAATAAATCATTTGATATATCACTACCAGCTGGTGGTTGACTGTACGACATTAGTTTAACATTAAACATATTTTACTATTAATCCTTTTTTTCTAAATAGAGTTGAACTTCACAAGCAATAAGTGTAACACTTACCACCAACTGTACTGGATCAAATATAACAAAACCAGTAACAAGACCTACAAGGCCAATTAACATTCCAGTGCCGATAGCACCACGTGTTTTCATAAATTTACTTAGCATATTGTTTCTCCTTATACTTTAAAGTTTGCGAATGAGTCTTTAGTATTGTCGTTATTGCCCCAAGTCGCGATTGGTTTATCAGGGATAGTCATATCAGACATAATGTCAGATTGAGCTGATTCTTCAACATCATATAACTTCATTCTAGCTCGATCAATACCAATTACGAACCTTTTATACTTACTTACATCGTTGTAACGATTTTTTAACTGCTTAACCATAACTTGATTTAGTTCATCTAATTCTTCAGTAGCAATCAAAGCAAACATTAAATCGGCTGTGGCTGGTAAACCAAAAGATTCAGAAGTATCTTCTAATCCAACATCGGTGTTACCAAAACCAGATCGTGTAGTTTGAGTTGCTGTCATAATTGGAACATTAAACTCAATAGCTAAACCACGTAGTTCTTCAGCAATAGCTTTGATGTATGTATAACTATTAATACTTCCACCCATTGCTTTCATACGAGAAGATGAACATATGTTAAGATAATCAATGTAAATCATATCAGGAACAAACTTCTTCTTCATCTTCATTTCATTTAACAATGCTCTAAAGTGACCTGAATGAGCGCTACCTGTAGGATATTGTTTAATGATTAGTTTACCAATAGTACCCTTTGCTATCTTTTGAATCTTCTGTGAAAACGCATCTTTAGATAACGTTTCAAGTTGTTGTATTGGTAGATCCATAAGATTAGCATCAATACGTTCAGCTATCTTTTCTTCAGCCATTTCCATGGTAATATATAATACGTTTTTCTCTTGTTGTAAAACTGCAGCTGCGTTATGACACATAAACAACGATTTACCAACACCAGTACCAGCAAGACAAACATTCAACGTTTTGTTTGGAATACCACCTTTAGTGATTTTATTAAAGTAATCAAGATCAAACGGTATTTTTTCTTCAGTACTATTATAAAAATCAAAGCGACTATCAGCATCATCGATGTAATCATGACCAATTTGTTGATCAAATGATACACCAAGTGCTGTTGATAAGATTTCAGGAATAGCGCCTTCGCTTCTATTCTCGTCCTTCCCATCAATGATTTGAATAGAATCCATAATCGCTAGATATACAGCACGATCTTTACACCACTTTTCAGTTTCGACAATAAGATATTCAGTATCTAAATCAGTCTTAGTGCCAATTTCTTTAATAAGACCAGCAGCTTCATTTAGCATTTGGTCTGGTGCAGATACTTTTTGTAATTCAATATCTAATACTCTACCTGTTGGTAGTTTATTGTGAACAGCGACAAAACCTACAATAAGATCAAATACTATCTTGTAACAACCTTCAAAGTATTCTTTTTGAATGTATGGTATTACCCTACGACAGTATTCTTCATTATTTAGTAGATGGCTCAGTACGTGTGTTGGGATCTCGTTCTGCAATTTCTGTCGTTCCTTTTTCAATAATATGAGTTAGCAAATCACCTAAGTAATTGTTAAATTTTTCATCTTTACACAAGTCATCATGATCAAAATCACCAGGATCATTAATGTTAAACGTAAATGATAGTGTGGCCATTCCTAATGCGGAATCTTCCTTGATGGACACAGTACCATATATAAATCTAACACCATCAAACGGTGAATTATCAGTTAAGTGAATTGCGTAAAAATCAGATTCAGGATGTTCAACTGTAATGTAATGGTTATCCATAACCTATGGTCCTTGCTCTGGATCAAATTCAATTAACGACTTATGACCAATTTGGTATTGACCAATCAAGAAGTCTTTAAACTTTTGAGTAGTAAGAATAGGTTCCCAGAATTCATCTTCTTTAGTTGCCTTTTCACGTACCTTAGGTTCGATCATTTCGCCTGTATCTTGATCTACACGACAGTACCAACCATTGTTAGGCTTAACAACAAAGCCACCAGCAAGCGCGATTTCAAGCAGACCTGAATTACGTTCAACACCACCATCCCAAGATACTGAAACTGGAATCTTAGATTTTTCTTTAACCATTCGAGACTTTTCAACATTGATAATAAAATCATATCCAGTAACTTCCATTCCGGTTTTATTCTGTCTACGACCTAAAATCCAGATATTATCAGCACTGTAATAAATCCCAGTACCACCTGAAACAACGGCTTTAGGGAATAGACCCATCTCTTGATATGTGTGGTTGATTGCTAGTAAAGATACATCTTTCATAGTTAAGTAAGGTGTTACCATACGGAATAAACCTTTAATAGCTTTGGCACGAGACATATCAGCAACTGATTTCTCATTTAAAGCATCTTCTAATTCTTTCTTAGAAGCAAGGTTACCAATAGAGTCAATAACAATAATAACTTTATCTTTACGTTCGATAGCATCTAACTGACCAACAAGATCAAACTTAAGTTGTTCAACATCAACGATTGGAGTATGAAGTACACGATTAGTATCGATACCAAATGCTTCAAAGTACGACTGAGGTGAACCAAACTCTGAATCATAAAACAACATTACTGCGTCTTTATGTTCTTTAAGATAAGCTCCAGCCATAAGCAATGCAAATGACGTTTTAAAGTGTTTTGAAGGACCTGCTAGTACTGTAAGACCTGATGTTAAACCACCATCTGGATCACCAGATAAAGCAACATTGATCATTGGCACTTCAGTTTTACACGAACTTTTCTGACCAAAGAAAATACTATCAGCTAAAATATCTGTAGTTTTAATCTTTGAATTCTTTCTCAATTTATCCATTACACTCATCGTACTTTTCTCCTACCAAATTGCGTTTGTTCTGAACCTGAATCACGTTTTGTTCTTGCGATAGCTTCAGCCTTTTTACGTTTACGTTTCCATGTTGGTTTTTCATAGTATTCTTTTCTACGAACATCTTGTAGAATACCCGCTGCTTCAACAGCCTTTTTAAACTTGCGCATTGCTACATCAAATGGCATGTCTTGTTGTGGTCGCTGGTTCTTTTTACCTTTACGGTATTTTTGTGGTTCAGCAGTTAGAGTTATCTTTGGCATATTTCCTCGTCTATTAATTTATTTTGTAGATCTATTATAACATAAATTCAGTCAATTGTAAACTGTTTTTTTCACATTTATAATTTCTTTTTTTATTACATTGTACCATATACTTAGTATCAACAGAATCTAACTTTCCTTCTAAGTATTTCTTAACCATTTTAGCTGGATGTTCAGCTGTAGTAACTGGTACGTTCTGACACATATGATTAAGTGATCTTTTAGCATTGACCATCTGGTAATCAGTTGGTAATTTCATCAATGACATAGCTTCTCGTACTGTTAAGAATCTATCTTCATCTGGATGCGCTATACTTGTTGGCATATGACCTACGAATGCTCCAATCTTATCCTTAGGAATTTCAACACCTTTACGCATA
>Ga0209712_10000709_pt1 | contig 29023 bp, 29 predicted proteins | sample ArcOceMetagenome_FD_187443 | JGI IMG/M metagenome (GOLD analysis project Ga0209712, IMG submission 187443) | Marine eukaryotic phytoplankton communities from Arctic Ocean - Arctic Ocean - Greenland ARC118M Metagenome (SPAdes) (version 2) | ecosystem: Environmental > Aquatic > Marine > Oceanic...
AGTAAGCTCCAGAGCCAACAATCGTAACTGTTCCTGCAGTTGCATCAACTGTGTAAGTCGCAGCAATTGAACCATCATGTGGTGCAATTGCAGCTCCACAGCCTTCTGTAGGAGCACCTGCTTGCCAGTTCTCTAACCATGTATCAGCTCCTTGTACATTTGTAAATGAACCATCAGCATTGAATACATATTCATCATCGAAAATACAAGAACGTGTCGTAACACCGGCTTCATCAATAGACCACCAACCATAATCCCCTGAATTTGGACCAACGCCCATAGCTCCAGCTTCTGGAGAAAAACTCCAAGAACCTTCTAGTTGTGCAAATAATGAAGTAGTCATTAGTAGCATTAATAATGTAATTTTTTTCATAATTGATTGTTTTTAAGTTGTTATTTGTTTGTAGTAAAGATTATAAATTTGATGAAATAATTTTAAAAATCGATAAAATAGACCCATACAAAAATTATACAATAACGATTTCGTACTGTGAAATCAAAATCGTTGTAAGCCCTATCTTAGAAATACTACATATATCAAAAAAAAAACAATTAACGACTTCGAAATAAGTCAAATGTATAGGTCATGTATAGTATATGTATGGGTTGTGTGTGTTTTATTGTGTTAAGTTTTTGGCTTTAAACTTACGCTTAAGGCACATAAAAGGTTAAAAAAATATAATTTCAATAAAAAAAGAGCAGTAATTTAGGGATTAAACAAATAAAATATTAAAAATAGCTAACTACTATCTTGGTTAAATAATAGACTCTATCACCAAAAAAGAGATTCATATTAACAAATAAAGCTAGGTTAATTTAAAGACTGTTTAGGCTGAAAATGCCAACTGAAATCAAACTAATATAGCGTTGAAACAATAAGGCTTTAGAGGCCAATCATAACTTAAACAAACACTTCCAAAACTTTGTTTGAGACATTAGAAAAGTTGAGAACGCTGTTTACTGGATTCGTATGCATTATTAATTCCATTCATAATACGACTCCAGCCCAATTGAAGTCATAAAAAAAGCCAACTGCTCTTTTATAGAACTGTTGGCTTTTTATTTCTATTGTTCGTCAAAATTCACATAATAAGGGGTCTTAGAAGAAGTAAAGTCATGTGCCTGTAAATCTTTAAAAATTACTGCTTTACCAGTTTTAAAGTTTTAGATCCTTCAGTTGTTTTTACATGCGCAAAATACAGTCCTGAAGCCATATCATTCACATAAATAACGGCCTCACTACTTTGTGGCTCCAATGTTATTATATTTTTGCCTAAATAATCATACAAATGAATAGATATAATTTCTTGACTGTTGGTGGTTGTAATTGTCCACTGATGTTGTGTTGGGTTTGGATATAATTTAAAGAGGCTCTGGTCCACAGTATTAACGCTCATCGTACTACAATTTTCACCAACATCATAAGAAAAATATTTAGTCACCGCTAAGCCACCAGCAAAAGCAAATTTACACCCATAACGCAGCGTTCCATTAAGATTAGGCAGGGTAACTTCAAAAGTAGTCCCTGATATTAAATTCATTTGTATTTCCTGAAAAGGCGCTTCTTTCCATAAATAAGCAGCAACCCCGTCTTTGTTATCAAGGAGTTCAAATCGAAATGTCACATCGGTACCATTGGCTGAGGTTTCAAAGTCGTAGTTATACCCAACTTCAAAAGCGCCTTGTTGCGCTTCATAGGAAGTTCCAGAACACATGGTGCTGGAATCATCGGTTGTAGTTCCTGATAGTGAAATGGCATTATTAGAAGCAGCGTTTCCTGATAAATCTATAGCGGTTACCTCAAAGCTATAAGATGTTTCAGGTGTCAATTGATTAACTACAAAAGTAGTTGGGGCTCCTGCTGTCCCTGATATTGTTTTAGAAATTCCGTTATAATCAACACTATAAACTACACTTCCAGAAGCATCATTTGCATTTACCAAGAGTTCAACAGTAAAGGCTGTACTGGTTACAACTGAGGCTGTAAATGCATCGGGCGCCAAAACATCATTGGTGGTTGTAGCGCAATCGGTACCCACCTCATACTGAACGTATTCTGTGTTGGATAAGCCACCTTCGAAAGCAAACTTACAACGATAGCTTAAGAGGTCTCCGTCAGAAAGATTAGTTACTGTTTTATTCCATATTTGCCCGGACACATAATTTAAATCATACTCGGCAAAAGGGGTTTCTTTTTGTAAAAAAGCCACAAGACCTGGTTTATCTGTATCAAATAATTCATAGGTAATAACCACATCCCTATCGGTTGGTGTTCCGCCAGCGAGTGTTTCATAAGTAATTTTATAACCCACTGAAAAATAGCCTTCTGAGGCCACATTTGATCCCGTAACACAAGTTGCCTGCGCATGAGATAAATCTGCCTGGAACGAGCATACTACAAAACATAGGGCTAAAAAGAATTGTTTTTTCATTTTTTTGATTTTTAATACTGGTTAATAGTTAGAACTCATATTTAACATACTTAACTAAAAGTTTTTTTGGATTGAGTATATGTGCTAAAATTTAGTGCACGACTAATTTCTTGGTTGTATTATGTTGTCTAGTAGTCATTTTAACAAAATACATTCCAGGATTTAAACTAGAAATATTAAGCTGTGATTGTACACGGTCAGAACGCAACACTTGCTTGCCTAACATATCGTAAATAGCGACTTGTAAAACTTCATTTGAGGCTGAAGAAAAGTTGACAACACCATTCGCTGGATTCGGATACATTTTTACAGAGTTCATAACATAATCGTCAAAACCTGCTGTTTGATTTCCAAAAGAAATTTGATCAAAATAAGTAATATGATCTTGAAAACGTGAATCATCAAAATCAGGAATTACTACAAGTCTATCAAATATACTTCCAATTTCTGAGCTAAAATCAAATGATAGCAGCTCCCAGTCTCCATTAGTAAGCGTATTTGGAATTTTAATTTCTTTAAAGATTACCCCAACACTGCCATCTGGATTTGGCCCTTCAAATTTTAAACCAACGTCTGATACTTTAGATTTACGAACCATGATCGTTACCGTGCTATTAGCCTCCGTAAATGTAAAAGAACCAATATTATCTGTGTAAGTAAGCGCCCAAGGGTCTCCAGCAGTTGTGGAGGTGAATTTAGCAACCGTTGAAGAGTTATTAGCGCCACCAGTATTGGGATTAGCAACCATTTCAAGAGGAGGGTCCGTATAATTGTTATCGGTAGTCCATACCCAATTAGCTCCAAATCCAGTAGACTCAAAATCAATATCTTCAAGGTTATAATCTTCCAGTGTGTTATTTATATTAAATGAAATCTGATCAAAATATATGGTCTTATCATCAGATCGCTCAATAAAATCTGGAATGATAACCATTCGGTCATATGTATTACCAACCGATGTTCCAAAATTAAAGGTCAATTCTTCCCAATCACCATTCGTGACGGAATTAGAGACTTCAACAATTGTGTAATGTTCTGGGTTTGTTGAATCTTCAAATTTAAGAGCAACAACACTAGTCACTGTTTTTAAGACCATTATTTTAACGAGACTATTAGTTTCACTAAAAGTAAAAGCCCCCATGTCATCCGTATAGGTTAATGCCCAAACTTCGCCGTCAGCAGTCGCTGTAAATTTTGCAGCATTCGCTGTTGTGTTAACCCCTGTTGTGTTAGGGTTAGCTACAAATTCTAAATCCGGATCAGTGTCATTTGCATTTATAACCCAGTTCCAATCAGCCCCAATGCCTGCATCTTCGAAGTCTATATTGCTTTGAGAAAAAGAATAATACGTTGTTACAGTCATCAATAAAAAAGTAATTTTTTTCATCTTAATGAGTTATAATTTATATAGTATAAAGATAGAGCACATCCGTTACTTTATGCAATTATGGCACACAACAAAAAACATACAATGGCAATTAAGTTCCTTAAATTATGGTAAATTCATAAATTTTGAGGTTAAAAACTAACGAAGTCACAATCGAAAACGATGTCGTTAAGTACCATACTACTGTAAATATAACAAATGTAGTGCTGATGTATAGGCGATTAGCCTCCGTGTTGTAGCGTTAAAAAAATAACAAACGGGCTAATTCTAAATTTAAACTTAATTTCATAAATTTACAATAAACCTTTTAAAACAAATTGAATATGAGCAAACCCTATTACGACCCTTCAGACTTGAGAAAATTTGGTAATATTACAGACTGGAGCGAAGCGCTCGGCAAAAAGTTTTTTGACTATTACGGGAAAGTATTTGAAGAAGGGGCCTTATCAGCCCGCGAAAAATCTTTAATTGCTCTCGCTGTATCCCATGTGGTAAAATGTCCTTATTGTATCGATGCCTACACCCAAGATGGACTTAAACGCGGCATTACTAAAGAAGAAATGATGGAAGCCGTACATGCAGGAGCCGCCATTGAAAGTGGCGCAACTCTTGTACATGGCGTACAAATGATGAACAAATATGAAAAATTATCCATGTAACCGATGCTGCTAAAATCCCTAAAAAAACGCGACAATGAACTTGCAAATGCCAAAAGGCAATTAGAACTACTATCGAATGGTGTTTTTCGGAGTGGAGAACTCCCAACATTTGGGAAGCAGTTAGAGTCCCTAAATCAATTCCCACTAAAACCAAAAAGCTTAGAAATTTTACAAATTAATGTTGGCTATATGTGCAATCAAGTGTGCGCACACTGCCATGTAGATGCCGGTCCAGACCGAAAAGAAATCATGACGCGTGAAACAATGCAACAGTGTTTGGATGTTATCAAAAAAACAGGTGCGCACACCCTAGACCTCACAGGCGGGGCTCCGGAAATGAATCCTGACTTTAGGTGGTTTGTCGAAGAAGCCACCAAAATTGGAGTGAAAGACTTTATCGTTCGTTCTAATTTGACCATTATAACCGCCAATAAAAAATACTACGATTTACCAGACTTTTTTAAAAAACATAACATTCATGTGATCTCCTCAATGCCGCACTGGACACAAGGCAAAACAGACCAACAACGGGGTGATGGGGTGTTTAACGCCTCCATCAAAGCATTGAAAATGCTAAATGCTGTTGGTTACGGCATGCCTGAGTCTGAATTAAAACTCGACTTAGTCTATAATCCATCGGGTGCTTTTTTACCAGGCGATCAAGCCGCCTTAGAATCTGATTTTAAAAAAGCCCTCTCTTCAAACTTTGACATTCAATTTCACCAACTATTTTCAATTACAAACTTACCGATAAGCCGTTTTTTAGATTACCTTATAGCTTCTGATAATTATGAGGATTACATGTACAGCTTAGTTGAGGCCTTTAATCCTGCTGCGGTAAACAATGTAATGTGTACAAACACCCTTTCTGTGAGTTGGGATGGATGGCTATATGACTGCGATTTTAATCAAATGTTGGAATTAAAAGTCGATAGCCCCGTGAAACATATCAGAAACTTTAATAAAGAAGCTTTAGAAAAGCGAACTATTTGCATTTCTCAACATTGCTATGGCTGTACCGCAGGGGCAGGAAGCAGCTGCCAAGGAACGGTAACCTAATCAAATGAAAAAACTAATTGTTATATGGATTTCTATGCTAAGTACTAGCCTGTTCTCACAAACCACTATTGAAAGCGTGTTGAATAACTACAATGATGAGTCAGTTCCTTATATAAAAGTTGAAGCTCTAAAAAACAACACAGATAAGCTATTGATTTTAGATGCCAGAGAAAAAGAGGAATACGAGGTTAGCCATTTAAAAAACGCCCATCATATTGGATTTAAGAACTTTAATTTGTTAGCTTTAGAACAGCTTACAGAAAACTCATTGACCGATCTTGACATGCAGATTATTGTTTATTGCTCCATTGGAGTGCGGTCTGAAATTATAGGCAAAAAACTAATGAGCCATGGCTATACAAACGTTTATAACTTATATGGAGGGGTATTTGAATGGGTAAACAAAGGGGGAGATGTCTATCAAAAAGGGGAGCCCACCAAAAAAGTACATGCGTATTCAAAAAAATGGGGGCCTTACTTAATAAAAGGAGTTAAAGTATATGAATAAAAACCTAATCATTGTTTTTGTGAGAACTCCAGAGTTAGGAAAAGTGAAAACACGGCTTGCTAAATCCATTGGAGACCAGTCTGCTTTGACTATTTATAAACTATTATTAAAACATACCGCCTCTGTAACTCATGATTTGAGTTTCGACAAGGTCGTTTACTACTCCGAAAAGGTAGTGGAGAATGATTTTTGGGATGCTAATCTGTTCCAGAAAAAAGTTCAAAAAGGAACGGATTTAGGTGAGCGAATGCAAAACGGGTTTGAAACGGCGTTTGAACAGGGCTATGAAAAGGCCTTAATTATTGGAAGTGATTTATTTGACCTAAAACCAACACACATAACAACTGCTTTTAAAGCACTAGAAACACATGACTTTGCTGTAGGTCCCTCATTAGACGGCGGCTATTATTTACTAGGAATGAAACAGCTTTGCGCCGCATTATTTAAAAACAAAAAATGGGGTACAGATTCTGTATTAGAAGATACTTTAAAGGATTTAAAACAACAAAATGTTAAACTTTTGGAAGCCTTAAACGACATTGATACATTCGAAGATCTACAACAACAACCTGAATTATTAAAAAAGATATAAGATTATGATGAAACTAATTGAAGAAACAACTGATTATCTGAAACAGAAAGGCTTTGAGGCTCCCGAGATTGGAGTCATACTGGGAACCGGACTCGGCCAGCTAATAGACCATATGGAAGTGATTAAGGAAGTTAGCTATAACCACATTCCAAACTTCCCAACGGCGACTGTTGAGTTTCATAAAGGCAAGTTAGTTTACGGAACCTTAGAAGGAAAAAAAGTAATCGTTATGCAAGGGCGTTTTCATATATATGAAGGCTATTCCCTTCAGGACGTCACCTATCCTGTTCGCATTATGAAACAGCTAGGCATCTCTACTTTACTGGTTTCCAATGCTTCAGGGGCCTTAAACCTTAATTACAAAAAGGGAGACTTAATGCTAATTGATGACCACATAAACTTGCAAGGGGGGTCTCCTTTGGCTTTTAAAGGCGTTGAGCAATTAGGAGAGCGCTTTGTGGATATGAGCGCGCCCTATAATCAAAAAATAAATACACTGTTTGAAAGTATTGCTGCCACTCATAATATAAAACTCCATAAAGGCGTTTACGTTAGTGTAGTGGGGCCTCAATTAGAAACCCGGGCTGAATATAAAATGCTAAAGCTATTGGGAGCTGACGCCGTTGGAATGAGTACCGTTCCAGAAATAATTGTGGCTAACCATCTTAAGTTAAAAGTAGCAGCCGTCTCTGTTTTAACCGATGAATGTGACCCTGAAAACCTAAAGGCAGTGGACATATCCGAAATTATAGAAATCGCTTCGAAAGCAGAGCCCAAAATGATTACATTATTTAAAGACGTAATAAAAAAACTATAGATGAGCTATTTAGACACCACCCACGACGTTTATAAAGAAGCAGCCCTAAGTCCTGATATTGGACTCTGCTGTACCACCAATCCTATTTGGGAACTCCCCGGTTTAAAAATTCCAAAAATTATGCAAGAAATGAACTATGGATGTGGGAGTACCGTTCATGCACGTGACCTAACCAATAATCCTAAAACCTTGTATGTAGGGGTTGGAGGCGGTATGGAATTGTTGCAGTTCGCCTATTTTAGTCGTCAAAAAGAAGGCGTTATTGGGGTCGATGTAGTAGATGAAATGCTAGAGGCCTCAAAGAAAAATTTCATTGAAGCAGAACAGCAAAACCCTTGGTTTAATAAGGAGTTTGTGAGTTTAAAAAAAGGAGACGCCCTTAACTTGCCTGTTGAAGATAACAGTATTGATGTCGCAGCACAAAACTGCTTGTTTAATATTTTTAAAGTTGAAGATCTCAAAAAAGCAATTTCAGAAATGTACCGCGTCCTAAAGCCTCATGGCAAATTAGTGATGAGTGATCCCACTTGTGAGCAACCCATGAACAAAACATTGCGCGAAGACGAACGCCTTAGAGCATTGTGTTTAAGTGGAAGTATTCCAATAGCTGACTATGTAAAAATGCTAACCGATGCTGGGTTTGGAACGATTGAAATTAGAGCTCGAAAACCCTATCGAATCTTGGATCCACTGCACTACAACACAGACAAACTTATTTATATAGAATCTATTGAGGTGGCTGCAATTAAAGACCCTATGCCTGCGGACGGCCCTTGTGTGTTTACAGGGAAAGCTGCTATTTTTCATGGTAAAGAAGAGTATCTTGATGACAAAGCGGGACACATCTTATTAAAAAATCAACCATTGGCTATTTGCGATAAAACAGCTGCAGCCTTATCAAATTTAAATCGTAATGATATTTACATCAGCGAATCTACTTTTCACTATGATGGTGGTGGTTGCTGTTAAACTATAAACAATGATTCGTATCTTAAGCTTATACCTATTAATTGCTTTCTGGACTGGAAACTCACAGCCAGCAGACCATAGCCCATGGACTGAAATTCTACAAACTTATGTTTCGGATAAAGGAGAGGTAAACTATAAAGAACTACAAAGCAACAAATCTGTGCTTGAAAACTACCTAAAAACATTAACCTCTAACCCACCTCATGACCAGTGGGATACAGACACCCAAAAAGCCTATTGGATCAATGCCTATAATGCCTATACAATTCAACTTATACTTGAAAACTACCCCATAAACAGCATTAAGGACTTAAGAAGACCATGGAGTCAGAACTTTATTAAAATTGGTGAAAATACTATATCACTCAATACAATTGAACATAAAATCTTAAGACCTATGGGGGACCCAAGGATACATTTTGCAATTGTATGTGCATCGGAATCCTGTCCAAAACTTTTAAATTATGCATACGAGTCAAAAACGTTACACCAACAGTTAGAGAAAGTAACAAAACAATTTATAAATGATTCTTCGAAAAACAGCATGGATCAGTCCGTCGTGAAAATTTCAAAGATTTTTAAATGGTTTAAATCAGATTTTCCAAAAAAGGAGGCCTTTATTGGCTTTTTAAATAACTACAGTAATGTAAAGATTTCAGTACAAGCAGAAATCGATTATCATAACTACAGCTGGAAACTTAATGAATAACATCTCTGTCGTAATACCTGTTTATAACGAAGCTAAAATACTTCACACATTTTTGATGTATTTGCAAAAAATAAACTCAAACAACATCATAGAATTTTTGGTGGTAGATGGTGGAAGTTCCGATAGCTCTAAAGCAATCGTTTTAGAGTTTTCAAAAAAATACACAAAATTTAAGAGTGTAGACAGTCCTAAAGGGCGCGCCGTGCAAATGAACACAGCTGCCGCACAAGCAAAAGGGGACATCTTATATTTTTTGCATGCTGACTCCTTACCTCCTAAAGAATTTAGTGAGCACATACTAGAAGCTGTGGGTAATGGCTCCAAATCAGGATGTTTTAAAATGAAATTCGATAGCTCACACTGGGGTCTAAAAATTGCAGGGTGGCTTACACGGTTTAACTGGAAGTCGTGTCGAGGAGGGGATCAAAGTTTATTCATTGAAAAAAATCTATTTAAACAAATTGGAGGCTATGATGAGACATTTTTAGTTTATGAAGACAATGATCTGATTTACAAACTTTATAAATACTCAAACTTTAAAGTGATTCAACACTGGATCAAGACCTCATCAAGACGATTCAATACAAATGGAGTTTGGAAATTACAATTTCATTTTAGCATCATACATTTAAAAAAGTATTTCGGGGCCACACCAAAAAACTTACAGCGCTATTATTTAAAACATATTAAGTAACTTTGATAAACCTTAAATCTTAAAAAATGTCTACAAAAAAACCCCCAAGCCTTTTAAAATGGAGTCTAAAATACTCCTTAAGTGCTGCAGTAGCCGGCATCGTTTGTTGTGTTGCCCCCGCAGTATTATTTATGTTCGGGCTTATGGGTGGTGTTTACGCGATTTCATTTGCCGATTTTTTTTACAACGAAGACGGAAGCGAAGGAACAGGATCTTTGATACTAAAAGGAATCGCAATAACTATTGGAGTCTATGGCGTATATTCCTTTAGAAAAAAACAAAATCAATGTTCAATTGACCCTAAAAGAAAACGTAAAAACCTACTTATTCTTCTGCTTACGATCGTGGTATTAAGCGTTGGTGTATTTCTGAGTTTAGAAAAATGGTCCGCATGGTATTTCGACACACATATTGTCCCCGCTCAGCAACTAGAATTAAAAAAAATAATTTAATTGACTCAAAGTATTAAAGTAATCATTCCAGCTTATAATGAGGCTAAATCCATAGGGAAAGTCATCAAAAACCTACCCTTGTTTGTGAATGAAATTATTGTTGTGGATAACGGCTCAACTGATCAAACTGCAATATATGCACGACAATTAGGAGCCACCGTTTTAACAGAAGTGAAAAGCGGCTATGGAAATGCCTGTTTAAAGGGTGTGCATTATATTAATAAACAAAAAACGGTAACAGATATCGTTGTTTTTATAGATGGTGATTACAGCGACTACCCTGAGGAACTTACAAAAATAATAGCCCCTATAATTGAAAAAGATATTGATTTTGTGCTGGGGTCTCGCGTAAAAAATTTACGTGCAAAAGGATCAATGCAACCACAACAAATTTTTGGAAATTGGCTGGCTACATTTTTAATGAAAGTGTTCTTCAAATCACGTTTTACAGATCTCGGACCATTTAGAGCAATAAAGCATGATGTATTAAAAAGCTTAAAAATGCAGGACCCCACATATGGGTGGACCGTTGAAATGCAACTCAAGATATTGAAAAAAAAATACAAATATTTAGAAATCCCTGTCCGATACCGCAACAGAATAGGCGTTTCAAAGGTATCTGGTACGCTTAAAGGTAGTATATTTGCAGGAATTAAAATATTAACCTGGATACTAAAATATAGTTTTAAGTAATGCTTTTAGAAATTATAATCATTCTAATTTACTCTATTGCACTCATACTCATTTTCATGTATGCCTTGGCGCAATTAAACTTGCTTTTTAATTATTTAAGTTCCCAAAAGACCCATAAAGCCTGCCCCGAATTTGACTTTTCTAAAGCAGATGAAATTCCATTCGTAACAATACAACTCCCTGTATTTAACGAAATTTATGTAATGGACCGTCTTTTGAAAAATATTGTTTTGATTGATTACCCCAAAGACAAATTAGAAATCCAAGTTCTTGACGACTCTACCGATGAGTCTGTAGAATCAACATCTATTTTAATAAAAGCGTTACAAAAAGAGGGCTTTGATATTCAACATATTCAAAGAAAAAACCGAAATGGTTTTAAGGCTGGTGCTCTAAAAGAAGGTCTTGTAATCGCAAAAGGAGAATACATCGCTATATTCGATGCCGACTTTTTACCAAAACCTAATTGGTTAAAATGTACAATTCCATTTTTTAAAGATGAAAAAGTTGGAGTGGTTCAAACACGTTGGAGTCATATTAATCGTAATTATTCAATACTGACTAAAATACAGGCTTTTGCATTGGACGCCCACTTCACACTCGAACAAGTTGGAAGGAACTCAAAAGGACACTTTATAAACTTTAATGGTACTGCAGGGGTTTGGCGAAAGACATGTATCATTGATGCTGGAAACTGGGAAGGTGACACCCTCACAGAAGATCTTGACTTGAGCTATAGAGCACAACTTAAAGACTGGAAATTTAAATACTTGGAAGGGGTTGAAACACCTGCAGAATTACCCGTAGCTATCAGCGCCGCTAGATCACAACAATTTAGGTGGAATAAAGGAGGGGCTGAAAACTTTCAAAAAATGATGAAGCGTGTTTTAAAAAGCAAAAACATTTCATTCAAAACAAAAATACACAGTATACTGCATTTATTAAATAGCACCATGTTTTTAAATGTACTGATTGTGGGTGTATTAAGTATTCCTATGCTGTATATTAAAAATGAGTATGCTCATTTAAAAATGTACTTTTATGTCATGAGTTTTTTTGTTGTGAGTACCATTATATTTTTTATTTGCTATTGGTTCATGTACAAAAAAATATATGGGTCAGGCTTTAAAAACTTCATTAAATATATTGGATTATTTTTTGCGTTTTTCTCCATCGCAATGGGCTTCTCTCTCCATAATTCTATTGCAGTTTTAGAAGGGCACTTCGGAAAACGCAGTGATTTTGTTCGTACTCCTAAATTCAATATTAATGCGCTCTCAGATAACTGGAAGAAAAATAAATATTTAAGAAAAAACCTTTCAATAAATGTCATATTTGAAGGCCTTTTAATGCTTTATTTTGCATTTGGAATGTACAGCGCCTTTATTGTTGGAGACCAAGGCGGAGACTTTGGTTTATTCCCTTTTCATTTAATGCTATTTCTAGGGTTTGGATTTGTTTTCTTTAAATCGCTCACCTCTAAAATTTAATACTTACGCTGACTTATGAAATTCAATAGGTCAATTTTAAATTCAAAAAATACAGCCGTTTCTATTATTGGAATAAGTATGATTTTATACATCATATGGGCCTATAACTTAGTGCGTTTTGAACACGGCAAACTTTTACTTATTTACACACTTCTTTTTGGAGGTTACTATTTTATTGTAAAAAACCAAGGAATTAAAGAGAGCTGGCTAAGCTATTTGGCTGTACTATTCCGCCTGCTGTTCCTCTTGGCTATTCCTAATCTATCTCAAGATTTCTACCGATTTATATGGGATGGGCGTCTTATTTTAGAAGGTCTAAACCCCTACTTACACACCCCTAATGAATTAGTGGATACGTCGCTTGGACTATTTCCTCAAATGAATACGCTTTGTGAGGGCATGGGCGCATTAAGCGCCAAACACTACTCCAACTACCCCCCTATACACCAACTGCCGTTTATAATCGCTGCTCTCATTTCTAAGCACAGTGTTTTAGGGTCTGTAGTTGTCCTAAGATTGATTTTAATTAGTGCAGACTTAGGTATTCTTGTTTTTGGGAAAAAGCTACTTAAGAAACTCAACAAACCAACACGAACAATTTATTGGTTTATTTTAAATCCCTTAGTGATTATTGAACTGACTGGAAACCTTCACTTTGAAGGGCTTATGCTCTGTTTTTTCATAATGTCAGTCTATTTTATTCATTCGAAAAAATGGCATATGGCCGCTGTTATAATGGCTTTGTCTATTGCTGTAAAGCTAGTGCCTATTTTGAGTTTACCTCTTTTTATGAATAAATTAGGGCGGAGAAAAAGCGTTCTATTTTATAGTATTACTGCAGCCTTTTTTGCAATGCTTTTTATTCCTTTTTTTAGCTTTCAATTCCTAGAAAACTTTAGTACTACGATAGGTCTCTGGTTTTTAAATTTTGAGTTCAATGCCAGTGTTTATTACTTTTTAAAAGGGACCCTAGCATATGTAAATGGAGTGAGTCTTATAAATAGCATGGGGGTTATAGTTGTCTGTGTTGTAACACTACAAACAAGCTATCTACTACTCATCAGAAAAAAGGAAACAAGCGAAATTATACTTACGATATTATGGATCTTAAGTGGCTATTATTTTATTTCAACAACCGTACATCCTTGGTACATCATTAGCCTATTACTCCTATCCGTATTTACAAATTATAAGTTTGTATTAGTATGGAGTTACACACTGATACTCAGCTACCTTGCTTACAATGAGTTTAGTGTAAAAGAATCCAGCAGTGTGCTTATTCTTGAGTATACCCCTGTTATTTTGATGTTAGCATGGGAACTCTATTCTAAGAAAAGCTTAAAAACTAAAGCATCATAAGGTTACTAATCTCCTGATCTGAAAGATGTTTCCAGTGACCTCTTGGAAGGTCTTTTTTGGAAAGCGGCCCAATAGTGACACAATCCATTTTGGTTATTTCATAGTTAAAGTGATCAAAAATCTTACGTATGATTGTATTTCCTGTGTTTTTAATTTGAAGTCCGATTTCATTTTTAGGAGCGCCATCAATAAAACTAATGGCCTCTACAGACACTAATTTTCCTTCATATTTAAAACCGTCTTGAATACTTTTTAAGTGTTCAAATTTAAGAGGTTTATCTAATTCCATATGAAACAATCGAACGACTCCATGCTTTGAGTTAGTAAACTTCGCATGCATTTGCTCATCATTAGTGAATAAGATTAACCCCAAGGAATTTCTTCCCAGACGTCCAATAGGTCTGATTTTAGCCGCAGTAGCATTGGCTACTAAATCCATGACTGTACGTCCCTTACCCTCACTAGTTGTTGTTGCAAAACCTTTGGGCTTATTTAATAATACATACGCTTTTTTTTCAGGATTAATTCGAGAACCATCAAAGCGAACCTCATCGTCTAAAAGAACTTTATAACCCATTTCGGTTACAACTTTACCGTTCACCATCACACTTCCAATGCTGATATGCATGTCAGCTTCACGACGGGAACACATTCCAGAATTGGCAATATATTTATTTAAACGGATCTCATCTGGGTTTGAAGATACTTTTGACTTGGGCTTGGAAGAAGTTGTTTTTTTCTTTGAATACGTAGTTTCTGGCGCCTTTAACTTTGAGAGTTTAGATTTTCCAACACGTTTGTCTGAATGATGATTCACTTTTGCCATGATTAATTTTTTGCAAATGTAACGCATTCGAAAGCAATGCGTATTGTTTTATGTTTATAATATTTTAGATAAAATAAGACTAGGATTTAATAATACGATACTAAAAACACCCAATAAAACCAACAATTTTAAAAGCCAGTGAATACGAGAATATTGTTGGTATTTATGAGCCTTAAATAAAAGTAATAATACTAAGAAAAGTAAGATGATACTAAAATAAAAGAAGGAATCCATTCGTCCTAAATCATAAGACAATAGTAAAAATGAGGTCACGGAAATATTAGCTAACACCAGAAAAAGAATCATGAATTTTGCATAGATCTCTCCGTAAACAACAGGGATTGTTTTATAGTTAAGCACCAAATCACCTTTTAAATTTGATAAATCCTTTACTAATTCTCGCATTGATAATATGAGAAATAAATAAAACCCAAAAACAAAAATTAAACTACTAAAGTTTTTGTAATACAAAAAGATAGCAAAAAAAGGAGTTATCGTAAGAATGGCTGAAATCAAATTTCCTATAATTGGTTTCTTTTTAATTTTATGAGAATAAAACCAAATCGCAAAAATGTAGACAGAGAAAAACAGTACTGCACGAAAAGATACATAACTGGCAATAATTACAACTAGAAGGTTTAATATAAAATAAACCATCAACTTTGTATTTTGACTTACCAATTTCTCAATGGTTACTTGCTGAGGGCGATTGATACTATCTTTCTCAGCATCATAAAAATTATTGATAATATATCCTGAGGCAATAGACAGCACAGTTGCAACTATTAATATGAAAAGAGGTCGATCTAGTAAAACTTCAGATAAGGACTGTGAAGGAGACATGATGAAAATTGCTGTAATATACTGAGCAACAACTATCATAGCAAGGTTTAAGCCTCTAACCACAACAAACAAACTAAATAGCTTTAGTATTAGTTGTTTTTGAGCTTTCGTAAACATAGTAAAGATTTAGAAGTTATAAACGACTTCTAACTTGTAGTCTGTAAGGGCTGTTTGAGCAGCTTGAAAATCTTCAGTAAACCCTAAAATATAACCACCACCACCAGAACCACAGAGTTTAAGGTAGTAGTCATTTGTTTCTATACCTTTTTTCCATATGGCATGAAATTGTTTTGGAATCATGGGCTTAAAATGACTCAAAACCACCTTAGAAAGTTGTTTTGTGTTTGAGAAAAGTGATTTTATATCGCCTTTCAAAAAATCGTCTACACACGCATCTGTGTGTTTAATAAATTGATTTTTTAGCATCGATCTGAAACCCTCTTGTTTCATTTTTTCCATGAAGATACTTACCATAGGGGCCGTTTCTCCAATAATACCACTATCTAATAAAAATACGGCTCCTTTACCTTTGGAATTCTGTGAAGGAATTCCAGTAGCCTCAATATTATCTTGTGAATTTATAAGAATAGGAATACTTAAATAACTATTTAACGGGTCTAGTCCAGACGATTTTCCGTGAAAAAAAGATTCCATTTCAGAGAATATCGCTTTTAGTTTCAATAACTTTTCGCGAGTTAAGTTTTCCAAAACTGTGATTTTATCATTGGCATATTTATCATACAATGCAGCTACTAAGGCTCCACTACTTCCAACACCATATCCTTGAGGAATAGAGGAGTCAAAATACATACCTCCATTGACATCATTTTGTAATTGATCTAAGTTAAATATTACTAGGGACGTATCTAGTGTGGCTAAGTATTGAACGAATTTTTTTAAATTTAAATTAGATTCAATGGCAGTGTGATCTGGATTTTGATCTGTTTTTAATGCACCTTTATAAAAACTGTAAGGAATTGAAAGGCCTTTAGAATCTTTTATAATTCCATACTCTCCAAAGAGTAAAATTTTAGAATAAAAAAGAGGTCCTTTCATTTGATTAATTTAAACTTGAAACTTTTTACTAAAGCATCAAAGTACAAAGATACATTAAATTTTTATTGGTTGGGCGCCATCCCCTAGGCTGTCTTCAATAAATTGTTTGTTTTGACAGTGCATTGCCAGTGTATTATTTATAAATTCTTGTATTTCTTTTGCCTCATTCTCAGGAAAAAGAACATGAACGTTTGCCCCAGCATCTAAGGTAAAACAAATATGAAGATCTGTTTTTTTTCTAAATGCCCATATTTTATTAATAATTTCCAATGTGTTTGGTTTCATTAATATAAAATAGGGATCACTGCTCATCATCATCGCGTGGAGGGTGAGTGCCTCTCGTTCTACAATGCTGATAAACGCTTTCAAATCACCTGTTTTCAAAACTCCAATAAGCGCATCCATATTGGTGTGTGCCTGTTCAAAGCGTTGTTCAGCAAAAGGGTGGCCATACATTAAATCGTGACCAACAGTGCTACTTACCTGCTTTTCCCCTTTATCAACTAAAAGAATTGTGTCCTGAAAGTTGTTGTAATTTGGATGAACCTCGTAAGGATATTTAACCCCAATTAAATCCGAGCTGCCTGTAATATTTGCATGTGACCCCCATACAATAATCGGCCCCTCTATGCTTCTACAAGCACTTCCAGAACCGAGTCGTGCTAGAAAAGATGCTTTTTTATTGAAAAAAGCTTTTGAAATCGCTGGATTTAACTGCTGTTCGATTTGAACCAGACACAGTGCTAAAGCACTCATGCCTGATGCCGAAGAGGCAATGCCAGAACTGTGAGGAAATGTGTTTGAGGTCTCAATAGTAAAATGATAGGCACTTAAAAAGGGCTGATACAACTCAATTCTTTTGAAAAACTGTTCAATTTTTGGCTTAAAATCTTCTTGAATTTTGCCTTCTAAAAACACATTGAAAGAAAAACCAGCAGTTGTCTTTTTTTCAAAACTAAGCGTTGTTTGGGTTTTACAGTTATTAAGTGTAAAGCTAACAGAAGGATTAGCAGGAATTTGATGGGATTTTTTACCCCAATATTTAATCAAAGCTATATTACTAGGAGAACTGTAAGCGACGGAGCCGCTGTCTAAAAGAGATTTATAAGGCTTTGGAATGAATTCAGATACGATCATAAAATTGGCATGAAAAACAAAGATACTAACTTCCCTTTATTTATTCGTTATTTTGACAATTGTTGTGCAGCAATAAAAGCACTTGTCCATGCATTTTGAAAATTAAAACCTCCGGTAACAGCATCGATATTAAGAACCTCGCCAGCAAAAAATAAATTTTTATAATGCTTGCTTTCAAAATTCTTAAAGTTAACCCCTTTAAGTTCAACCCCACCAGCAGTGACAAACTCTTCTTTAAAGGTGCTTTTTCCATCAACTGTAAAAACGGCTTGTGTTAGTTCGCATGCAAGTGCTTGTAATTTATCTTTGCTAACATCTGCCCAACGAAGATTAGCAGGGATATTAGAAGCCAAAACCAGTTGTTCCCATAGTCGTTTGGGCAAGTCAAATTGAGCAGATTTTAAAATGGTCTTTTTTGGAGATTGTTTTTTCACTTCAAACAATTGCTCATTACACTCTAGAAATGTTTGTTTAATGAAATTAACTTTAATTTGAAATTTATACTTTTTTTCCGCTAGCTCTAAAGCACCATAAGCAGATAGTTTAAGAATAGATGGGGCGCTTAATCCCGCGTGAGTTACTAGTAAAGGCCCCTCAGACTCCAAATTGCTGCCTACAACTGACACATGGACATCGGCGGCTACCACTCCGGGAATTGTTTTGAGGCGTTGATCTTTAATATTGAAGGTAAACAAAGAGGGAACAGGTGAAGTTACTTCGTGCCCCAAAGACTCTAACAACTTCCATATCTTAGGATTACTCCCCGTGGCAATTAAAAGTTTTGGCGTTGTGAAAATACCTTTTGTGGTGTCTAATCCCCAGCTTCCATTTTCATAAATAATATTTTGAACAGGGTGATTTAATAGAACTTCAATTTTGTATTTCTTGACTTCTTCTAAAAAACAATCTATGATCGTTTGAGATGAATCTGATTCTGGAAAAACGCGGCCATCATCTTCAATTTTAAGCTTCACGCCACGGTCTTCAAACCATGCCATAGTATCTCCTGTCATATAATTATGAAATGGCCCTCTTAATTCTTTTTTCCCTCTAGGATAATTTAAGACTAGTTCCTGTGGAATAAACTCAGCATGGGTTACATTGCAACGTCCACCTCCTGAAATCTTTACTTTAGAAAGCACGTTAGAGCCGCGCTCTAAAATAGCAATTTTAAGCTTTGGATTTTGTTCTGCAGTATTAATGGCCGCAAAAAAACCTGCTGCACCGCCTCCTACAATTAAAACATCATAATTATTCACTTGATAAAAGTATAAAAAAAAAGCTTCTCAAAATGAGAAGCTTTTTTTAGTTTAGTGCGGGCGGGGAGACTCGAACTCCCACACCTCGCGGCACTAGATCCTAAGTCTAGCGTGTCTACCAATTCCACCACGCCCGCTAAACATTCTTTTGATAGGGTGGCAAATATAAACAATAGTTTATAAATACAAATAGTACTTACAGAAATTTATTCGTTAGTATTTTTGTAGATTTACGTTCACAAATTTTCCAACTATGAATTCTCTACAATCTTACCTAGACACTAACAAAGACCGTTTTGTCAATGAACTTTTCGACCTGCTTAAGATTCCTTCTGTCAGCGCCGACTCAAACTACCATAAAGATGTTTTTAAAGCTGCCGACTTCGTCGCGTCTAGCTTAAGGGCTGCCGGCTGTGATGCGGTAGAAATTTGTCAAACTAAAGGGTTTCCAATTGTTTATGGCGAGACACTAATAAATCCAAGTCTCCCAACCATTTTAGTTTATGGTCATTACGATGTACAACCTGCAGATCCTATTGATCTTTGGGATGCTCCAGCATTTGAGCCCATTATTAAAAAAACAGATTTACACCCTGAAGGTGCCATTTTTGCTCGTGGCGCTTGTGACGATAAAGGACAAATGTATATGCATGTAAAAGCACTAGAGTTTATGACCTCAACAGGCCAGCTGCCGTGTAACGTTAAGTTTATGATTGAAGGCGAAGAAGAAGTTGGCAGTGATAACTTGGCTGAGTTTGTGAAAAACAACACTACAAAACTAAAAAATGATGTCATTTTAATATCCGATACAGGCATGATTGCAAAAGACACGCCTTCAATCACTACAGGATTAAGAGGCCTGAGCTATGTAGAAGTAGAGGTGACTGGTCCAAACAGAGACTTGCATTCTGGTATTTACGGAGGAGCCGTAGCCAATCCTATTAATATTTTAGCAAAAATGATTGCATCGCTTCATGATGAAAATAATCATATAACGATTCCGGGGTTTTATGATAAGGTTGAAGACTTGTCTCGCCAAGAACGTGCAGAAATGGCGAAGGCACCTTTTTCTCTAGAAGACTATAAAGAAGCTCTAAAAATTAATGCGGTCTACGGAGAAAAAGGATACACAACAAATGAAAGAAACTCAATTCGTCCTACTTTAGATGTAAATGGTATTTGGGGCGGCTATACTGGCGAAGGAGCCAAAACAGTTATTGCAAGTAAGGCTTATGCTAAAATTTCGATGCGTTTGGTGCCTAACCAGGACTGCCATGAAATCACCTCCCTTTTTAAAAGTCATTTTGAAAGCATTGCCCCTGAAGGCGTGACGGTCAAAGTAACACCACATCATGGCGGACAAGGCTACGTAACTCCCATAGACAATATTGGATACAAAGCCGCAGCGATGGCTTACAATGATACGTTTGGAAAATCACCAATCCCTCAAAGAGGTGGAGGAAGTATTCCTATTGTGGCCTTATTTGAAAAAGAATTGAAAAGTAAAACTATTTTAATGGGATTCGGTTTAGACAGCGATGCGATCCACTCCCCTAACGAACATTTTGGGCTTTTTAATTATTTTAAAGGGATCGAAACAATTCCGCTATTTTACAAATACTTCACAGAGCTTCAATCCAAAATGTAATACAACACTTGTTTTAAATAAAATAAAAATATCTTATTTGTTGATTACAATTTGCTGCGAAAAATTGTTTGGCCCTTGGGAAAGCTGAATTAAATAAACCCCTTTAGAAAACTTGCTAATATCAATCTTAGTTAGCTTTTTCGAGATTGCTTTTTCAATTAGTTTCTTACCATCAATTGAAAACAATATCACTGTCATATCTTCAATTAATGGGTATTCAATATTTAACGTTGACATTACAGGGTTTGGGTAAATCTTTACTGCACTTAGTGGATTAAACTCTTCAACTCCAAGAGTTGTAAAATCTATACAAGCACTAAATTCAGTACAAGACCCTAGGGTCACCTCCACTGAATAACGGCCCTCTGCTTCAGGCGAAAAGACTTGACCTACTTGTCCCGCTAAAGGTAGGTTTGTGTTGCAATCAAACCATTGGTAGGTCCCATTTTCGGAGTTTGATGTTAATTGTGTAGCAGTTGTGGTTACTGTATTGTCAATAGCCAGTAAGACCCCTTTTGAGACCATATAAGACATTATTAATTTTGATAACTCATGGTAGTAAGGCAGATCCAATGTGTTTAGTCTGTCACCTGAAGAATGATAATATGGCGTTTGATCGTCGTTGGCCCAAGACTCCCCCACTAAAACTGCAGAATATCCTTTATTCCAAAATTTAGAATGATCACTAGCAGGAGTTCCTGGATTGACCACATTGGCATTTAAATTAAATCCATAGTCTGTCAAAAGGCTCAATAAATCATCTTTAATGCCTATGGAATTGGCAATTGGCCGCACATCAATATCAAAATCATTGTCATTATCGCCATCATACCCCATCATATCAATATTTAAAACACCTAAAATAGTAGCGCCATTAGCCTGCGCTAAAGTTGCATAATAATCCGCCCCTAAAAGGCCTATTTCTTCTTCATCCCATAAGGCATACACCAAGGTGTTTTCCATACATTGAGCAGATAAAATCCTAGCAATTTCCAAAACAGCAGCCACTCCAGAAGCATTGTCGTCCGCACAATAATCGGCTACCGAATCATAGTGTGCACAAATAATGTAAATATCATCTGGGTTTGTTTGACCTAACTGGGTCGCTACTATATTTCGACCATTAACGTTAAAAGCTTGATCGTTAACGGAAAGAGTATTCATTGCATTAAATTGTTCAACTAAATAATCTGCAGCAAGATCATTATTGGCTTGTCCTCTGCTCAATATTACAACCGACTCCCCGTCTACTGTCGTTGCTGTTTCTCCTGAAAATTCTTGAAGCGTAAGGTACATGGAGTCTAAGTCTACAGCATTCACAATATCTAAAGGCGTTTGAGCGGAGGCTGTAAATAAAAAGCTGAGACTAATAAATACTAAAAATGGCTTCATAGAAATCTTAAATTAATTGTGATTTTTAAACTGAATTTTTGACTTTTTTGGCATGTTTTGAACCACCATAGAATAGCTGTGATCGATGAGTTTAAAAATGAATTCCGGAGAAAACCCAGCATTGCTTAAATATACGGTATTCCAATGTTTTTTGTTTGAATGAAACCCGGGACGGATAGAGTCATAGCTGTTTCGTAATTCTAGGGCGTAGGTAGGATCACACTTTAAGGTAATGGATGGCAAACCCGACTCCCAAGCTTCAAGCGGACAAACCGCAAACACTTTCCCTAACACCTTAAAAACTAGTGTGCTGTTGTCAAAAGGAAACTCCTCAGAGGTGAGCTCCTTTTTTAAACAAAAAGATTGGATTTGGTCAATTGTAATCATTTTTGCTTTGGGAGTTCCTTGTCATATAGTTTATATAAAATAGGCTTACTAGGAGACGCATCATTTTCAAATGGAGCGATCAAGATGTTTAAAATATATTTTCCGTCTTTTACAGAGTTAGGAACAAAAATAAGCTCTGTGATGGTTGCATCCATTTGAGTTTGCCCCCCTACATTCCAAAATGCCTTATGGGCTAATAGCTCTCCGTTGTCATTTTCTTTATCAACACTTGGTGTGTCTACCAGCAAATGCTTTACCCCTTTTTCTCTTAGGTAAACTGCGGCTGCCTCAGTTAAATAAGGCGGATTGGTATGGGAGTATTGTTGACTTAATTTATCTTTTGTATTGGGAAGCGTTCTAATAACAATGGCTTCTCTTTTTTTATTTCCAATCGCATAGCGAAGTTGTTTTTCTGAAATAATAAAATCTCCATTAAACGACTCCGGAACCACCGTGATTACCTCGGCTACAAACAAAAACTGGGTCAAACAATCATTTATCGTATGAACCTCTTTGGTAATATGACCCACACATTCTGTATGCGTTCCATGCGCATGTGGATTAAATTCAATTGTATTGAAGTTAACAGCAGCCCCCTGACTAACACTTATAGTTCTCTCTTTTACTACGGATGGATATATTTTTGGTGGTGGCATATACCAAGCATTTACATTGTTTTTTGAGGCCCTTAATGGAATTGAAATATCTAGAGGCTGATCAATATGTATGGTATAGGTGCGACTGTTAACGTGAATTACGGCTTTCATATATGGTCATTTTGGTAAATTTAATGAATTTGATTAGACTAAAAATAATTCAGAGGCAATTCCGTCCGAAAGAAATTTTCCTGTCTTGGTGATTTTCAAATGCTGATCTTCAATGACAAGATAGTTTGAAGTTATGAGTTGTTTAGAGCTATTTAATAACTCTTCTTTAATTTTAGATCCAAATTCTGTTTCTACTTTTTGGAGTGACACCCCCCACATGGTTCTTAAGCCGGTCATTATATACTCATTAAATCTGTTTTCGATAGATAATATTTCGGACTCCGTTGGCAAAATAGACGCTTCTATAGATTTAATATACTTTGAGTTATTAGAAATATTCCAGCTTCTTTTTTGGCCATCAAAAGAATGTGCAGAAGGGCCGACACCCAAATAAGGCTTGCCAAACCAATAGCTAGTGTTATGCCTAGAGAAATATTCTAGCTTTCCGAAGCTACAAGTTTCATAGTGAATTAAATCCTGATTGGCGGTTTCCTCTAAAAGGATATTATAATGCTGGGCCGACACTTCGTCGTCCATAGGGGGGTGACTTCCCTTTTTAATGAAATGCTCTAACGCTGTTTGCGGCTCCACTGTCATAGCATAACAGGAGAGGTGTTTAATCCCAAACCCAAAGGCCGTTTGCAAATTCTGACGCCAAAGTTCCGCCGACATCGTTGGCATTCCAAACATTAGGTCTATCGTAATATTATCAAAATATTTGGTAGCAATCTCTAAACATTTTTTGGCCTCATCGGCATTGTGAGCTCTATTCATGGCCAGTAAGTCCGTTTCATGAAAAGATTGAATACCTATACTAAGTCTATTAATTTTAGTTTTGGAAAGCGCTATTATTTTTTCCAAATCAAGATCGTCTGGATTGGCTTCTAGTGTGATTTCAGGGGCTGGTGAAACATTATAAACCTCGTACACAACGTCAAGAATACTAGTGAGCTCAGAAACCTCTAAAACCGTTGGCGTACCGCCACCAAAGTAAATTGTTTGGATTTCCTGAGACCCATATTCAGAACTCCGGAGCTGGAGCTCTTTGCAAACCGCTTTGATAAAGGACGTTTTGGAGTTTTGATTGGTCGAAAAGTGAAAGTTACAGTAGTGACATGCTTTTTTACAATATGGAATGTGAATATAGATACCTGACACTAAATAGAATTTATAAGTTAAAATTACTTTTTAACACGGCTTTCATTTTGCTTTACAAAAGCGCTCCACCCTGTATAGCTTTTCCCTCCTGTTACTTTCCCACGGTTATAAAAATGACACACAGCTGCCGCTAATCCATCGGTAGAATCTAAGTTTTTGGGTAATTCTTTCAAACCCAACAAGCTTTGGAGCATTTTAGCTACTTGCTCTTTGCTGGCGTTTCCATTTCCTGTAATAGCCATTTTAATTTTTTTGGGGGCATACTCAGTGATGGGGATTTCTCTAGAAAGCCCTGCGGCCATAGCAACCCCTTGTGCCCTTCCTAGCTTCAGCATACTTTGTACATTTTTACCAAAAAAGGGGGCTTCAATAGCAATTTCATCTGGGTGATATGTATCTATAAGTTCTATAGTTCGTTCAAAAATAAGTTTAAGTTTTAGGTAGTGGTCATCGTACTTTTGAAGTAACAACTCATTTAATTGCAAAAACTCCATCGTCTTACCCTTCACTCTAATAAGCCCAAATCCCATGATGGTGGTTCCGGGGTCTATCCCTAATATAATTTTATCTTCAGCCATTATTTTACAACTAAAATTAATGGAAGTTGAAAGGCGGACTGTACGTGTTGGCTTCGTTTAATGGCGGGGTATAATTTAGGCAAGCCTTGCAAACTGTGGGTGATAAGTGAATCTAAGGTCGGGATCTGTAGTCTTGTCAAAGGTTTTGATTGAATGTTAGAAATAGACAGGCTTCCTTTGTTATTGACTAAAAAGTCAATGCGTATGGTATCGGTTACATTTTCCGTTACAACCAGATTTTTTTCTATAAAAAACTCAGAGAAATGGCTTATAAGAGTTTGCTCAAAGCACATTTTGGTTTCCTGGAAATCAATCGAATCATCACAAGTTTCAAAACTTGGATAGCTGTCTAATTCATTCCAATTGAACGTTTTTAATTCTTCCATTAAAATCGTCTCAGAGTTCAGCTTCTTTTTTTCATAGTAGTTACACGAAAAAAAAGAACCCAAAAAAATCAAAATAAACAAATACTTCATAGAATCGTATGAGACTCTAAAATTACAATTTTTTATTTTTTAAACACAACCCAGCGTAAACTATTACAAAAAGGCTACATAGAGTTTGGACCCCCTTCTAGTATTTCGGAATTAGCATAGCTTTCAAATTTTTCAAAATTCTCTTTAAAAGAGTGGGCGAGTTTATAGGCTGTTTCATAAAACCCTTTGTCATTTTGCCACGTTTTACGCGGACTCAAAAACTCTGTGGGAACGTTGGGACACACTCTAGGCTGTAGAACTCCAAATACAGAGTGAACATGATAGTTATTTTTATTAGCGGCTTCTAAAGTTCCATCAATTGCAGCATTAATCATTGCGCGTGTATAAGACAACTTCATACGGGTCCCTATTCCATAAGGACCTCCTGTCCAGCCTGTGTTAACCAACCAAACATTAACGCCGGAAGACTTCATTTTAGCACTTAACATTTCTGCGTATTTTGTTGGGTGTAAGGGCATAAAAGGAGCCCCAAAACAAGCAGAAAAACTTGGGATTGGTTCGGTAACTCCTGCTTCCGTTCCTGCCACCTTAGCGGTATACCCAGAAATAAAATGATACGCCGCCTGTCCGGGTGTTAACTTTGATATGGGAGGAAGGACTCCAAAAGCATCGGCTGTAAGGAAGAAAATATTTTTAGGGTTTTTACCTATTGAGTTTGGCTGTATGTTTTCAATAAAATCAATTGGATAGCTGACGCGAGTATTTGGGGTGATGGACGTATCCGAATAATCAACTACGCCGTGATCATCTAAAATTACATTTTCAAGAATGGCCCCTTTTTTAATAGCTGAAAAAATTTCTGGCTCACTAGTCTTGGACAAATTAATAACTTTGGCATAACAGCCACCTTCAAAATTAAAGATGGTATTTTCATTGGTCCAACCGTGCTCATCGTCTCCAATTAGTTGACGCGTTTTATCGGTTGATAAAGTGGTTTTTCCAGTGCCTGAAAGACCAAAAAATATAGCAGTATCCCCTTCTGGCCCTACATTGGCACTGCAGTGCATTGGGAGTGTGTTTTTGAAAACAGGAAGAATAAAATTCAGCGCCGAAAATATACCTTTTTTAATTTCTCCTGTATAGCCAGTCCCGCCAATAAGAGCAATCTTTTTAGTGAAATTTAAAATAGCAAAGTTATGCTGTCGAGTGGCATCTAGCTTTGGATCTGCCATGAATCCAGGGGCATTGATCACAGTCCATTCAGGCTCAAAGCCTTTTAATTCAGAATCTGTTGGCCTTAAAAACATATTATAAGCAAAATAATTACTCCAAGGGTATTCGTTAATAACCCGAATACTAGTGCGATATTTAGGGTCTGAGCACGCATAGGAATCTCTAACAAATAATTCTTTTTTACTCAGATATGCTGTGACTTTATTATAAAGTAAGTCAAAGTTTTGTGCTGAAAATGGAATATTAACATCACCCCACCAAACTCGATCTTTAGTAATAGCATCCTTTACAATAAAACGATCTTTTGGTGAACGACCAGTAAACTCACCTGTACGTATTGCCAAGGCGCCTGTGCTAGTTTGCACCCCTTGTTTGTTGCTAATTACTCGTTCGTGAAGCTGAATTGGTGACAACTGATAGCTTACCTTTTTAGAGGTTATAGAGTAGGAATTTAACGAAATCGTTTTCGTAAATGATTCGGAGGGCGTCATGAAATGATTAAATTAATTAATATCACAAAAGTATTGATTAATATTAAAACAATACTATTTAACTTTTATTTCTTAGGGTATAAGTAAAAAGAAGGATCCAAGAACTAATTAAAAACAAACCTCCTAAAGGGGTAACGAATCCGATGACTTTAAAATTAAACGGGGTCAAATCATTGGTGGACAGCAAATAAATAGATCCTGAAAATAGCAGAATTCCAATCAAAATGAGTCTATACAAAAAAGACTGTTGTTTGTTATTTAAACGCGATGTAGATCCAATATAAAATAATAAAAAAGCATGATACATTTGATAGCGTATTCCTGTGCCTAAGCTATCAAAGGCAGAAACAGTCAGTAAAGGTTTTAGACCGTGGGCAGCAAAAGCTCCTAGCACAACAGCAACCCCGCCTACAAGACTTGCTAATAAAATTATTTTACGTTCCATATCTATTTATAAAGTGTTCAATTTACTACATTAGTAGTCAAACTAACAACAAAAATAAGAATCTCTTATCAATATGCGAAAAATTTTAATCATAGGAGCTGGCAAGTCCGCTTCTTACCTTGTAAAATATTTTTTAGATAAATCAATCTCAGAAAAACTTGATATTACCATTGGAGATTTAGACCTCTCAAATGCTAAAAAGTGGATTAAGAATAATGAAAATGCGCGTACGTTGAAGCTCGATATATTTAATGAGCAAGACCGTAAAAATGCCATTGGGAATTCTGATATTGTTGTATCCATGCTTCCTGCTAGATTTCACATAGAAGTAGCAAAAGACTGTTTGGCACTTGGCAAACACATGGTAACAGCCTCCTATGTAAGTAAAGAAATGCAAGCCTTAGATGAAGAAGCGAAGTCCAAAAAATTAGTGTTTTTGAATGAAATTGGGGTTGATCCAGGAATTGATCATATGAGTGCTATGCAAGTTATCGATCGCATTCGTGACTCCGGAGGTAAACTAATATTGTTTGAATCTTTTACAGGGGGACTAATGGCGCCTGAGAGCGACACAAATCTTTGGAATTATAAGTTTACATGGAATCCGCGTAATGTTGTTTTGGCCGGACAAGGTGGCGCCGCAAAATTTTTACAAGAAGGAAGATTTAAATACATTCCTTACCACCGATTGTTTAGAAGAACTGAATTTTTGGAAGTTGATGGTTATGGGAGGTTTGAAGCATATGCTAATCGTGATTCCTTAAAATACAAAGACGTCTATGGACTAGACTCGATACAAACACTCTATCGAGGAACCATTAGACGTGTTGGATTTAGTAGAGCATGGCAAATTTTTGTAATCTTAGGCCTAACTGATGATAGCTACACAATTGCAGACAGTGAAAATATGAGTTATCGTGATTTTGTGAATTCGTTTTTACCTTACAGCCCTACAGACTCTGTAGAGTTAAAACTAAGGTATAAGCTAAAGATTGATCAAGATGATATACTATGGGAGAAACTAGAAGAATTAGATGTTTTTAGCTCCGATAAAAAAGTAGAATTAAAAAATGCCTCTCCAGCACAAATTCTTCAAAAAATACTTTTAGACAGTTGGAGCTTAGACCCCAATGACAAAGATATGATCGTTATGTATCATAAATTTGGCTATGAACTAAACGGAGAAAAACACCAAATTGATGCCACCATGGTGTGTACGGGTGAAGACAAAACTTTTACAGCCATGGCAAAAACAGTCGGATTACCGGTTGGTATTGCCACATTAGCCATACTAAATAAAAAAATTACAAGCTATGGTGTCCAAATTCCAATAAACAAAGACATATACGACCCTATTATAAGTGAATTAGAAATATTTGGTATAATATTTAAAGAAAAAAAAGCAAATTACCTTGGATATAACCCATTAAACGTATAATTTAGTTATAAATTGATATTATTTTAATACTTTTGGTTAACGATAAAACAAAATTTAATTGAAATTGAACAAAAAAACTGAAATTGACGGTATTGATAAAACAATTTT
>Ga0209712_10000710_pt1 | contig 28986 bp, 28 predicted proteins | sample ArcOceMetagenome_FD_187443 | JGI IMG/M metagenome (GOLD analysis project Ga0209712, IMG submission 187443) | Marine eukaryotic phytoplankton communities from Arctic Ocean - Arctic Ocean - Greenland ARC118M Metagenome (SPAdes) (version 2) | ecosystem: Environmental > Aquatic > Marine > Oceanic...
GCATGTTTGAAGGCCCCATGCTGTTATTGGCTGGCTGGATCATCATTGATTGGTATTTACAGGCCAATGCCCAGGTAAACCTTTACGCCATCAGCGACTGGGTAATTTGGATTTTCTTTATTTCCGAAACCGTCGTACTGAGCATGCTTGTGGATAAACCCAAAGCGTACCTCAAGGGTAATTGGATCAACCTGCTGATTATTTTCTTTTCGTTTCCTTTGCTTTGGTACCTATTCCCCTTCGCAGCGGGCTTTCGTACCTTACGTTTAGTGGTGCTGCTTACCCTGCTGGCCCAAGCCAGTAAAAGCATGCGCGCCATACTGGGCCGTAACCACCTTGGTAGTACGCTCATTGCTAGCTTTTTTATTATTGTGGCCGCCGGCACATTAATGTCGCTGATCGACCCTAACGTACACACGCCGTTTGATGGTATTTGGTGGGCCTGGGTAACCGTGACCACAGTGGGCTATGGCGACATCGTACCGGGCAGTGATGCTGGGCGTATATTTGGCGCGTTTTTGATTTTATTGGGCATTGGTTTGTTCAGCATGTTAACCGCGAACTTTGCGGCGTTTTTTGTAGCCGAAGAAGAGAAGGACATCATCCAAGAGGAAGATAAAAACATCCGCCGTCTTGGTGAGATTGAAAACCGCTTATTACTGCTTGAGCATAAATTGGACACCCTGCTCACTGACGAGCAAAGACACATCGCCCAAACAAAACACACCAGCAATCAAAAAAATCGGCCATAAAAACACCAACCAGTTCTCACTACTAACAATCTTGTCAATTAGATGGCGCGATTGGTACAATTCTATTTTCTAGGTTTATGAAAAGCCCTTATACTTTTTCATTAATAATAAAAACTAAAAATAAGAACAGGACGTTCGTGAATTTGCGAAGAATGGACACACATTAGCAAGAGGTTTACATGGTGAAACGATTAAAAGCTTGGCTTTCATCCATCAAACAACCCAGTGTTTCTGCCCCGTATAGCCAGCACTCACTGCCGCTAGGGTATTCTTTAGAGTCTCACAAAGATCTTATTCAAGATTTAAAAGCGGAACATCGACTATTAATTAGCTTGTTCACCGACATCATTAAGCTTGCTGAGAATCAGCGTTTTGATAATGCCATGATGACATTAGATGAATTTCGTTCTGTATTGATGAATCACCTGATCAATGAAAATACAAAACTGTATTTGTTTTTGAATGCCTATTATCGACACGACCCTGAGTTTCCACGCATTACAAAACTGCGCAATGACACGAGCAACCTGACCAAGGCGTTTATGGATTTCATTCAACAGTGGCGCTTACAAGGCTTGAATGCGAATACTCGCACGCGCTTTGTAAACCAAGCTCTGCCGCTAAGCGATGCCCTCATCATACGCTTACAAACAGAAGAAAAAGAGTTATTTGGTTTATACGAACAGGCCGTCAATTTACAAACTGACTCTCACGTACACGCCAGTTAAACGTGTTTTATTAACCGCTTTCGTTGGCACAACTGGCGCATAACGCCGTGTACGGCAAAGCGCTTAAACGCTTGAGTTCGATCTCTTCACTGCACAATTCACATTGGGTATAAATGCCCTGTTTGATGCGTAAAATAGCGTGTTGAACCTGCTGCAACTCTTGCTGAGTTTGCATGGCAATGGCTTCTGCCACTTCTTCATTTTCTAGCTCTTGTGCACGGTCTTCACTGTCTTTTGAAACCTCCATGCCTTCGCGCGTCAGCTCTTTACTTAGCTTTTGCGCACGTTGTTCTAGCTCTTGCTGTTTATTTTTCAGCAAGGTGTCTACACGGGTTATATCAATCATAAAGCCTCCTTTTTTGCTTAACTTACTCCTTATTTGATTAGGCAATTTGATTCACATCAGGGTGTGGTGTGCTAAAGCCCATTTGGCGGGCAGGGTCATAACTTGGCCTGTATTCACTTATACACAGGTAGGGCCAGTGCATTACTATGAAATTTCATTTTTTCACTGTGTGTTTATCATGAATCGTTCCGTATATTTGCTTTGGTTATTTAGCATTGTTTGCTCAAGCTGTTTGTATTTGTTCACTCTTGATTTAGAACTTGGCCATATTAATAGAATGATCAAAGGCACACCCATTGTTTTATTAATGGTATTGGCTTGGGTATTAAGCCGCTCGACTACCCGTGGGTTTTTAATGTCGGCGTTAAGTTTTTCATTACTTGGGGATATTTTATTAAGCTTTGATGGGTATTTTATTATGGGCTTGGCGGCGTTTTTAGTGGCCCAACTTACTTACACTGTTTTATTTTTTAAATTTAAACACACACCCAAACATTTTAAGTTTTGGGTTTTGTTTATGCTTACCTATATTTTAGCCATGGCGGCAATCGTATTGCCTAGCGTCATACAAAGTGATGTCACTCTGGCTGTGATTATCGCCCTGTATATGTGTGCCATTTCAACCATGGCCATCAGTGCGGGCTTGAAACCCACACCTGTGGTGTGCATAACGGCATTAGGGGCATTTATTTTTGTCATCAGCGATAGCTTGATTGCCATTAATAAATTTGTGACCCCTTTTGAATACGCGGGCATCAGCATTATGACAAGCTACTACCTTGCGCAGCTATTAATTGTATTGGGTGTAATAAAAAGCCAAAAAGCCTAGGCCCTGTTTTTGGCGGTAAAAATCCAATGAAGCTTTCAGCAGGATATGGCAAGCAAGTCTATACTTCATATGTGCTAAACAAGGAGTACTATCATGTCCATTACTGACCAAATACATAATTATTACGAGAAAAAAGTCCTCGATAATTTAACCGAATTAGCTGCACCAAAAGGCTATAACAATGATCAACTCATTGACCTTGCTTGTTTGGCGCTGAATAACTTACCGCCTCGTTATTTCCGCCACGAGGTGGACATTGCGTTTTATATGTCTGCCCATGAACATGATGAAATTAACCGACGGGTTCGCCAAGCCGTACTGGATGCCATCAGCTATTTAGAAAGTAATAAACTGGAATAAAAAAGCATACCTTGCTTAAAGCACACTTGCGTCAGAACTGAGTAGACTTATTAAGCTATGGGTTCAATAAGTAGAGGATAGATAGAAAATTGATAGGTAGAAATTTGATGATACTGCCTTAATAGGCACGCCTTAGAAGTTACTTCGATTTTAGCGCTACAACATGATCATGCTGCAAAAGGATTTCTAAACTGTTTCCAAAAACAGTCTGCACACATAGCCCATCTCCGCTCATCAAAAACGATGAGCAAAGTTCAAATTATAAAAATTAATACCGTTGTTTGGCAGTTTAATGCTGTTGTTTGAATAATGCTGAAGCTGCAACGACCAACTGGCATGCTGGTCAAAGTGCCCGCCAAACGCTAAAGAATTTGCAAACTGAAAGTTAGTACTGAAGGTTTTATCGCCCAGGTTTGTACGGGAAAATACCGACACCCCCACAGAGGTTTCAATAAAACTGATGATACTGGTGCGGCTGTAGTTGAAACGAAAAACAGGGATAAACTCCACCACGTTATTCACCCCTTCTTGCCCATCAATATCAAGATGCTGCCAATAGTTATACGCCAACAAATAATAATGAGTGAGATCGGCGCCCATCAGTCTCGCAATAGGTTCGTCTTCGTGCCAGCGAAAACCCACTTTAAGACCTGCTACATCTGAGTTTTGCATAAAAGAGACACTGGATTCATCAGCACCAAGAGGGTTGGTTCCTAGGGTCAGCATTAAGCTGGTGATCATGGCTGCGCGCCAGCCCCAGGTTTCTTTGGAATCACTTTTTAAGCTTTCGCCTTCATCTGAAAACGTTGCACTGGACAGCACAAGACTAAAAAATAATGTAACGGCTAAAACTATACGACTCATGTCTTATTTGATATCCATATCAATAGCGAAAAAACGTGCAGCGACACCTTATTCACCCTATTGCAATAAAAAGTGGCCGCATTGTAGTCCCATCATAGGGAATAACTAGGTAGCTTTATTGCAACAAAGTTTTGCACAATTCATCAAATACAAAAAAACACCGGGCACCTAGAGAGGCGCGCGGTGTCCTGTTTATCCCAAACTACTATATAAGGACAACAAAAACCATAATTTAAGCTTAGCGAAAAAGCTAAGCGATAAATTATTTATTTAAGCCCAAAGTGGCCAATGTATCTTGGCGTACTTTGCTCAACAATTCGGCATCATCAATTAATGATTCGCCGTATGATGGGATCATGGCTTTAAGTTTTTCTTTCCAGCCATCATTTTCAAGACGATCTGCAAAGCACTTTTCAATCACGTCGATCATGGCTTGCACAGCCGTTGACGCACCTGGTGACGCACCTAATAAAGAAGCAATGCTGCCATCAGCCGCCGCTACAATTTCAGTACCAAACTCAAGCTTGCCTTTGCCATCTGCATCTTTTTTGATGATCTGTACACGCTTGCCGGCATCCGCTAGACGCCAGTTAGCATCTTTTGCACTTGGCAAATAATCACGCAATGCATCAATACGAGAGCGATCCGATTGGAACACTTCGCTGATTAAGTATTTTGTCAGGTCCATGTTGTTCATGCCCACAGACATCATAGGCATCAAGTTGTTACCACGCACTGAAGACGGTAAATCCATGATGGAACCTTTCTTCAAAAACTTAGTGGTGAAACCCGCAAATGGGCCAAACAATAGGGCTTTTTTACCATTGATCACACGAGTATCAAGGTGAGGCACAGACATAGGTGGCGCACCGATGGCCGCTTTACCGTATACCTTGGCGTGGTGTTGATCTGCGATTTCGCTGTCTTCACATACTAACCATTGGCCGCTTACCGGGAAGCCGCCGTAACCTTCGCTTTCTGAAATACCCGATTTTTGCAGCAGTGGTAATGCACCACCGCCCGCACCTAAGAATACAAACTTCGAACGAATGCGGCTTTTCTCACCACTTTCGCGATCTTCGATCTGTACTGACCAACCGCCCGTGCTAGAGCGCTGCATGTCATCTACATCGTGGTTCAATATTAGGTCAAAGTTATCTTGTTTAACCAAATCTTCCATCATGAAACGGGCAAGGGAACCAAAGTCCACGTCACTGCCCCGTGACATATACGTGGCCGCAACAGGCTCATCGTCTTTACGTTCCGCCATGACCAAAGGCATCCACTCAGCTAATACTTCTGCATTTTCGCTGTATTCCATGCCTTGGAATAAATGGTGTTGGCTCATTTGAGCAAAACGTTCACGTAGGAAGTTCACGTTATCTTCACCCCAAACAAAGCTCAGGTGAGGTGTACGGTTAATAAACTCAGATGGCGTTGGCAGCACATCGGTTTTAACCAAGTGGCTCCACAATTGTAGAGATTGCTCAAACGCAGCATTGATAGACAAGGCTTTATCAATGTTTACATTGCCTTGCTCGTCTTGTGGGGTGTAGTTCAATTCGCAGTAGGCCGCGTGACCTGTACCTGCGTTATTCCAGCCGTCTGTGCTTTCTTTGGCAACGCTTTTTAAGCGCTCAACCACACAAATACTCAGGCTTGGATCTAACTGCTTTAGGATCATGGCCAAGGTACTGCTCATGGCCCCGGCACCTACCAGTAATACATCAACTGTTTTAACTGTCATGAATGGCACTCTTTTCTAACTTATAATCTGGTTAACAGTGCTTGTCTGATGGCATGTATTAATAAGCCTGCAAGCAATGAACGCGTTGGCGAGCTTTGTCGCCAATGGTAAATCAGGGGGGCAGATTATACCTATTCTCTGTACAAATTGGGGCTTTTTGTAAACAAACGTTTGTTTTTTTACACAAGAATTGACGTAATTCAGGCTGACCCTGAATAAAGTTTAGACAAGAATTTATAGAATAGAAAAAACGCCCTTTTAAAGGTCGAGACGCCCAGTTTTAGCGCCTCTTAGCCAAGGCTATTTCGCCCCTAAATAGCGCTTCTGCACCCGATTGGTGACCTGACAAAATAACTCATAAGAAATAGTCCCGCAGTGTTCGGCTACCACATCTGCGCTTAAACCGGTTCCCCAAAGTGTGGCTGTATCCCCAAGTTCAATGGGCTCATTATTCACATCAGAACCGGTAATATCTACCGTGATCATGTCCATGCTTACCCGCCCAACCAATGGCCATTGTTTGCCTTTGATTAAAACCGGCGTGCCCGCCTGAGCCGACCTTGGATAACCATCACCATAGCCAATGGCCACCACCGCAATGCGCGTATCGCTCTTTGCAATGAAACCCTGCCCATAACCCACACTCTCACCCGCTTTAATATCATGTATGGCAATGATGTTACTTTGCAGTGTCATGGCCGGTAATAAATGAAGCTCATGAGCACTTTTATCCAATAGCGGAGAGCCACCAAATAACATAATGCCTGGGCGCACCATTTGATAATGGGCTTGTGGAAAACTAAAAATACCCGCGCTATTGCACAGGCTCACAGGTAAATTCAGCGGCGCTAAAGTTGAGACCTGCTGCAATTGCCGAGTATTCAATGGGGTGGATGGCTCATCGGCACAGGCAAAGTGACTCATTAGCTCAATGCGCTCAATGCCTAACATGCGCAGCTCACTCACCACACCGGGTACATCCTCAAGGGCAAAGCCCAGTCGGTGCATGCCTGTGTCCACTTTAATATGTATGGATTCAGGCAGCAGCTTGCTGGCTTTTAACCATTCAAGCTGGCAGTGATTGTGAATACCCACTTCTAATCCAAGCTCGCATACCGCTTGGTATTCAATGGCTTCCATCACCCCTTCTAATACCAAGATAGGCGATAAAACCCCACCTTGGCGCAATACTTGGGCTTCTTCTACGCAGGCCACGGCAAAACCATCGGCGCTATTGGCTAATGCTTTCGCCACAGGTAAAAGACCATGGCCATAGGCGTTGGCTTTAATCACTGCATAGGCTTTGCTAGACGCAGCACAGCGCTTGGCCACTTGGTAATTTTCACCAATAGCATGAAGATCAATGATTGCTTGTGCGGCTCTTGCCATACTGCCTGCCAACTCTATATTCGAATTATTGTTAATGTATAAGTATTAAATGATTGCTTGTGCGCATCAGCGCTTACAGCCATACACCTGCCAACTCTTACTTTCTTCAGATTCTTATTAAGGCTAGATATTAAATGATTGCTTGTGCGCATCAGCACCTACAGCCATACACCTGCCAACTCTTTTTAGTGTATTTCTAGAATGTTGATATTAAAAAAATATTTGTGCGTTAGTCTCTACTAACTACCACGTCCACACAACGCTTATTCGGCATACTTTTTCAGGCTGCCCAGTCACTACTATTCCACATAATATAGAGCACGGTTTATTAGGTACTCACGGGCGCTTGAGTTATCATGTTCGACCCCCTACTAAAAATGGGGTGTGCTATTTGCTGAGCTTAAAAGTCAGCCCTGAATATTCAGTATCTTGCCTAACAGTTTAACCCCAGCGGTAACCACTGACTGGCCAGATACCCAATGTAAGCGCTTAAATAGAACCCGCTGAAATATCAGTTAATAGATGGTTCACGGCGCTTATTGTACTTGTTTTGAGACGAATCACACCAATATGGCCCATAGTTTATTACCAGAGCGCATGCTGACGTTTTCCCCCAGCCTTGCTGCCACCATAGGTTTAGAAGAAACCTTAATGCTACAGGTATTAAGCGATGGCGCTCAGCCCCACGATGAGCATTGGATGTTTTTAAACAAAACCACCATGCGCACCTGGCTGCCTTTTTGGGCCGATGCCGACATCAAACGCATTCTAAAAAGCCTAACCGATAAAGGCATCGTGCATTTTAACAGCCCGCCATTTGGTCAAAGCGAACAACTTTTTTACAGCTTTGAAAGCAAGGCCCCGGCCACCAGCCAAAAAAGCAAAACCCAGCAAGCCTATAAAGAGTCGCAACAGCAATTTAAAAACGCCATTGCCTCAGGTTGGAATCCCGATCATGAGACCCTGCGCTACATCGAAGAAACGCTGGGCATTTCTAAACGTTATGCCAAACAGCAGGTGCAAGATTTTGTTTATCACCACCAAAGCCAAGGCACGTTAGCGGCCAGCTGGAGCACCATGTTTATTCGCTGGGTCAACAAGCGCAATAAAGATGATCAAAGCCATCCGGCGGTTTTCAAAGGGGACGCCAATCGCAAAGTGGCCATGAGTGGCGCTTGGGCACCTGAAGCCACCACGGTTGAAATTTTACGCAAAGCCGATGTAGACGCCGCCTTCATTCAAGATTGTGTGGCCGAATTTGTTTTGTATTACATGGAAAAAGGCTTTGCCGATGATGCATGGAACACCAAGTTTGTGGCTTGGGTTCGTCGTCAGTGGGCACGTTTTAGTGCAAGTTTAGCCCACCCAACCGAACCGCAACCCATGCTGGATAATTGGCAGCCAGCAGACGATGTTTATGACATACTGGCCATGGCCAGCATCGACAAACCATTTGCTCAATCACTGGTAAAAGAATTTGTATTGTACTGGCGCGACAGCAAGCAGTTACATACATCGTGGAACACCAAATTTTTACAACACGCCAAACAAAGGTGGAGTCAGCGTTTAAATGGACAAGGCAACCAGCAAACAACTTCTCAACGAGATTACGCAGCAAATACGAGCATTGCCGAGCGACTCACCGACACAAGCTGGGCAAACTAAGCAGGAGGTTTTCGACCCTGCCACCATACAATCCATCAACGGTATTTTTGAGCTGCTGTCCACCAACTACGGCAACCAATTTTATGCTGCGTTTCCGTCTACCGAACAAAGCAGTACCGCCAAACGCCTTTGGGCCAAACACTTAAACAAATATCCAAAAGCAGTGTTAATGGCGGTGGCCGATGAAATCGTCGGCAAAGAAACCTTTTTACCCTCCCTTGCTAAATTCAAAGAATATTGCGATCACGCTTACAGTTTATTCGGCTTACCCGATGTGCACAGCGCCTATGTTGAAGCGTGTCGTGCCACCACACCTAAAAAAGATTACAACTGGAGTCACCTTGCGGTGTATTACGCAGGGCTTGCTACGGATTGGTTTTTTATTAGCAGTGCGGTTGAGAGTGCGGTATTGCCTGTGTTTAAACGTAATTATGAAATGATTTGTGATCGAGTGATTAAAGGTGAGGAATTGGATGCGCCTATTCATAAGGCATTGCCTGCTGACGTTAGCGTTCCGCTTGATAAGAAGGCTAACTTGGCGGCGTTGAAGAAATTGCGTGAGTCGATGGATTTGTAAGCGCTGCACTTGGGGGCTTTTTCACACACTGTACGAGCGAGCCTGCTCGCGATCCTCTTTGTTTTAGTATTACATACCCTGTAGGAGCTCACCCCGTGAGCGATAAAGCCCATAAGTCCAATAGTAACTCAATCCGTTCGTTCTAAGCCGTGAGCCTGTGAACATTCGCCGAAGAATCAAAATTGATAGTTAATCTGAACAATTACAGCCAGATGTTCTTCCTTTCCTGAGGTGGACCTCAGACTCCCTTGTCTCATCAAACTCACTATTCCTTTATATACTTTCTAAACGCTTTAGTTGGCGTTCGTTTGCAAATCGACGAAATGTGATCGGTGCGTTTATATTTACTATTGGTATCGTGACTGTATTCATCCCCTGAGTCATAAATGCATTACATTGAGAGTGTTTGAAATAACAAAGTGCCCCGTTAAAACACATCACTCGACCGATTAATATAATGTTCGATCGCAAGACGCTTTTTATGGAGAAAACGCCAAACACCTCTTCAGGCTTAAAAAAAGATGAAGCACATTTGCGTCAATGGCTTGCATACTACATGATATGGGACTTACCAAAATTAATCCGACGACATAGAAAAACGTTAGGCGAAACATGGAAATAATCGAAGTAATAGATACAGCTATAAAAATAGGTTTAGGTGCATTAATTACTGGAACAGCAACATATCTGCTTGCAAATCGTAATTATAAATATGATTTAAAAAAGAAAAGCATTGAAAATAACGTGACCCTACTTAAAGAGTTGTCAATTAAACTTGAACATGCCGAAGCATTTTTAAATGAAACCTCTCACTCATATCTATTCCAAGCCGCTGATAAACCATTTGATGCAACTCCTTTTATAAGTGCTCAAAAACTACTCTATGAAGCCAGAGCTATGGCTAACTTACTTGGAAAACGTGAATTAACAGAACAAATCAGCGCGCTCTCTGAAGTATTTGAAAAGATGTACAATGAATTATTCAAAACCAATAATCATTCTACCCTCTCTAGCTTCGTCAAGTCGATCGATGATAAAAAGAAGGAAATTTATCCTTTAATAACAGAGGCGTACACTGAATTAACCTAAATAGTAACTCAAGCAGAACAGAAAAAACCTAGCTTTTACTTCGCTAAAATTTATAGCCAAGAGTTTTTCACCTCTACGTTAGGCGTTTATTTAAAAAATGGAATCAATATGGGATACGGATATCTAGCATTAGCAATAATTTCAGAAGTCATTGGCACGCTCGCGTTAAAAGAATCCAACGGCTTTACCAATCCTACCTTCAGTATTATTTGTGTAGCGGGTTACGCGGCTGCATTCTATTTTTTGGCTTTGGTGCTTAAAACCATTCCCATTGGTATTGCTTATGCTATTTGGGCTGGCATGGGGATTGTACTCATCGCAGCGCTCAGTGCCATTTTATACAAACAAATACCGGATGTGCCGGCGATAATAGGCATGCTACTGATTCTATCAGGTATCGTGGTTATTAATGTATTTTCAGAAACCACTAGCCATTAAAAATCGAGCTATAAAAAACAAGGAACGGCCATGAAAAAGCTTTACATTATTATCGCTATATTCGCTGTGTACTTTGTCGTTAATGATTCCGACAAAGTTGATATGTATTCTTACGATGTGGATGCTGGCTGCTCTGTTGTCATGTTCACGACGGATTGGTGCCCTACTTGTAAATCGGCTAAATCTTATTTTAATGATAAACAATATGGCTACTGTGAGTTTGATATTGAGAAAGATGCGGTAGCTAATCAATTTTATAAAAAATTAGATACGGGTGGCGTACCAACCATTTTAGTGGGTAATCGTATGACAGTGGGATTTCGCCCGAATATAATTGATGAGCTAATGGCTGATTTATAATACTTATTAATATTCGACTAGGTATAAAGATATGAAGAAGTATGTGTTTTTAATGTTGCTACTCTCTCCGTTTACCGCGGCTGAGGTGAATGAATTTATTGAACCAAGAATCGAAGGGTTAAGAGTGGACCGCTGCCTTTCTTGGGCTAAGGATTGTGATGAGCCAGCGGCTTACAATTGGTGCTTAGGGAAAGGGTTTGCTAAGGCCATTTATTGGGAGCTAGAACATAACGTGGGCTCTCGAGAACCCACTAAAATGCTATCCAGCAAACAGATTTGTAATAAATCCGTCTGCGATGCCTTCAAAACCATTGTGTGTTATAAAAGCTCATAACAACTCGTTTCTGACATACAGGGAGGAAACACAATGAAATGGATTTTCATCTTACTGCTCACAGCATTGAGCGCTTTATCCTTAAGCTCAAACGCTAATGATGCACAACTAAGACAAGCCTACCAAAACCAGATAAGCGACCTTCAGGTTCAAGGATATGGGTTTGTAAGCCGCCTGCTCTCCGATGACAACAAAGGCTCGCGCCATCAAAGGTTCATTTTAAAGCTACAAAATCAGCAAACCATATTGATTGCTCATAACATTGATCTTGCGCCAAAGATTCACGGCCTAAAAATTGGTGATCGAGTCGATTTTAATGGGGAATATGAATGGAATAAAAAGGGCGGGGTTATTCATTGGACTCATCACGACCCAGCTAATCGCCATGAAGGCGGATTGCTAAAGCACTACGGCAAGGTTTATCAATAAATACAACCTAGCCTCTTATAAACCAAAAACGCCAGTCAATGACTGGCGTTTTTGTTTCTTCAAAATAAAAGCTAAATTTTATTCTGCATCTACGTTGCGCTGACGCACCGCTTCAAACATACATACTCCTGCGGCGACACATTAATAAATCCATACATGCAACGCTCTAAAGCTATCGCTACGTTTTTGTCGACGGGTGCTTTCACGCAACATGCGTTATGGCATAACACCATTAACAGAACTATTAACTAAAGCTAATTGTTCTATTATTTTTTGATCATCCTGATAAAAATCAGCCATTAAGACTTTCCCTTTAATATTTCACTACTGCGGCGCCCATTCCCCAGTATGCTTCACCCCGTTCTCATCCACCACACTAATAGTGGCATGAGACCAGCGTTTTTTTAAGTCCACATATTCATTGCCATCTTGATCTGCTTTCACCTCAAGCCCCTTATGACTGCGAGAAGTATAGGGCCGAATTTCATCGGCCATTTCTTTGCTCACATAAGGGGTAAAATCAAAGCCAGCTTCGTCGCCTTCATGCTCGTGGGTTAAAGGGTGTATGGCCGTTTCTTCTAACTCATGATCACGATAAGTATGCTCATCATGGTTATGCTCATTAAAACTAAGGCCTGTAGTCTCATCAGCACCATCAATAACTGAAGAGGTTGCGGGTTGCATAGTATAGTTCTGGCTCTGCTTAAAGAATATGACAGCACCCAATAGAACAACAGCAACGCCAGATCCAATGGCTAACTTATTCATGACGACACCCCTTCAAACGACGGCTTAACCCAAATAGTCCAATTAATAATAGAAGGTAACTCAAAGCACCGCCTCCCGATGTACCCACTGGTTGAGTGACCTGAGGCCTAATAGGCTCAACATCAGTGTTAGGTGCGCTTGTTTGATTACTATCATCACTATGGCGATTGGAATCATCATTGTCGGCAGTTGTTGGGTTATCCTCTGTCACAGGTTCAGGTGTAGGCTCAGGTATTGGCTCGGGTGTAGGTTCAGGAGTAGGGTCGATCACATTAAAGGTAATGGTGCCTTCAGCGGATACAGTCATATTGTCATCGTAAACAAGCCAATTTATGGAATCTGTGCCTGTAAAGTTTGTAGTTGGCGTGTAGGTGGCTGTGCCGCTATACATATCACTTATAGCGCCGTTACTTGGCTCATTGGTGTAATTCCAAAAGTGGATGCCATCCAAATCAGCGTCGCTTGCATTTGCCAAATAATCCAAGTCAATACTGCCGTTCATTGGCACATCAATGGAATAAGAATTCGCAACGGGTTTATTATTACCTGACAGTTCAGATTTAAGTTTGTAGCCAATGTCTTTAAACATGGCGATCTCTAAATCTGGCTCAATACCGTCGTCGGTATTGTATGGCTCCATTAATTGGTTAGGTGAAAAGCCAGTGGATATATGGCTGATGGATGAGCCACTGGCATAAGAAGTTGGTGCATGCATTTTAATATCGCCATTAACAATACCTGTGCTATAGCCTTTTGATGCAGCATCAGCACTGCCATGGGTGGCTGACCAAACTAATGTATTATTTTTTCTAGAGGTTAGCCTTTCAGCATTCGTCATATTTGACCAATATTTACTTACATCATAGTCGTATAGGTGCTGTGAATAAGCATCAATGTCACCATTAAATAATGCGCCAGGTACGTCACCGTTAGAGCTATTTGTATCATTAGTATTTACAAAAGTTAAAAATCCCAGACCGTGGCCAATCTCATGTAAAACCACATCCAATAACATCTCTTGGTCAGCGGGTTCATTATTATCTAAACCGTAATACCAACCCTCAGGTGACCCTGTATAGCACTCAGTGCCACCTGGGCCAGCGGTATCGCTACCTAGGTCTGAATTAAAATCAGCGTATATATCATTGGACGAGCCAGAGGTATCGGCTTTATCTATTTGGTTAGATAGTGCGGTTGGGTACCAAACGCTACTTCTTTTAGCTACGCGATTTGGCCCCGCATAACCTAGGGTGGCGGAATTTCCGCTGCAGGTTAGTGGAGTAAAATTCACCTCCACGGTAATGTCATAATCCAAATCTAATATGGTTGACCATAAAAACGCGGCATGCTCAAACACCTCAAGCCTTTGCTGTCCTACTGTCTTTTTGAAGTTGCCCCCCACTGGAGCGGCTGCATCGGTACTATCAAAACCAGATAACGGCACAATAACAATGCGCCCCTGACTATCCGCGCCAAAGGAAAGCTGAGCCAAACCCAACATCAACCACACGATTAAAATCTTCGAGCCAATATTCATAATTCACCTACTGCCTTGTTAAGGGTTCAATTGATTAATAATTTAATCTGGTAATTGAACCCTAGGCACTATACGCCATACATCCACCCTAAAGCTTTAGGGTACAAGCCGGTAAATTGTGTATTTATGTACATATTGTAATTAAAAGGTTAACAACGTTCGTTTTCTGGATAGCCACGAGCGCTTTATGTAAATAAAACCCTCCTCCTGAAAAAAACCAGAGCCCACTTATGATCAGCGAGCTTTGGCCCATGCTTACTTATTTAAAAATAAAAAATATGCGCAATGTGGATAAGATTTTGTTGAATATAATTAAGAAAAAATAATATTTAGATTTTTTTATTTGGACTCAAAGCTATATCTACCCTTTAAAAACATAAGTAACTCATATCTTTCGCAATGCGGATAACAATATGAAATTTCTACACAAATTAACTAAAACCCTAAAGTTTTAGGGTATGCGAGCACCAACTCATGAACTAGGCTTCAAACTTATAACCAATGAAAATGCACAGGGATACGATATGAAAGCAGTATATGGTTTAACTTTGGCAACCGCGCTAATGGTTGGGTGTGGCGATTCTGGATCGGACTCAGATGCAGGGAATACAACCGGTGATGCAAATACGCCTAACACTCCAGCACAGGAACCTACTCTTTCTGGTTTATTTAAAGACACTAAAACAGTGGGCTTAGATTATAAGGTTGGTGAGTATACAGGGCGTACTGATGAATTAGGTGCCTTTAAATATTTCTCTGAAGACGATGAAATTACCTTTTCTGTGGGTGGCGTGGATATCGGAACAGTAAAGGTTTCTCAGGTATTAACCCCAATTGATTTATTTGTAGATGGCAACTCTGAAAAGATAGACGTGCAAAATATAGTTAGATTTTTATTAGCTATAGATGATGACGCTGATCCATCAAACGGCATTAATATTACAGAGGCGCAAGCAGAAGAAGCCAAAAATTGGCAGCAGCTGGATTTCGCAAGTGCAGATTTTGGAAGTGATGTAGCGGCTATCGATGCAGATCTTGTTCTGCCAACTTCTACTGAGGCAAAAGAGCACATAGAAGCAACGTATAAGTGCATGTATTCAGGATTATGGAGAGGAGAATATGGTGGTATCGCTTCTGAACAGGGCGAGAATTTCCGGCTAACAGATGCCAGCACAGGTGTGTCTCATTCCGGAGTATTTAGCACCACGACTCCTAGCTTGAAGATAATCAGCGAAACTTCAGCAATCACTTTTGAGAGTGATATGTTGATTGCCGAGGGGAATGCTTCACATGGAACCAGTATTGAATCTAAATTTCCAAATATTGTTGAGAGTATAGGTACATGGACCACAACTCTAGTTCCTGGAGAAGTAGGGACCGTTTCCTCAGATCGCTTCAATAAAGACCTAGATTATCAAAATAGAATCACTGCTGTATTAAGTGATACAGAAACCGGCTACTCGCAAAATACTAAATACTTTGTGGCTATTGATATTAAAGATACCGGAGAATATAAGGCCGCTGTATTTGCCTTTAATGAGGAACTATTAAATGCAACTACTGTAAACAGCCGTATTGCTGAAGATTATACCGCCACAGGAACATTAACGGCTGGATCAGCTTCATTTGAGCTAACAGACCTCAGCAAAAAAATCAGTTTTACTACTGACCTTTCAACCAATACAGTTTCCCTTAAAGATAACTCAGATTCCGTTATAGACAGCATTCAAGGAGGATCTTGTAAGCTACTTTAATCATTAAGCTATTTTGAATAAGCCCCTTTGTCAGGGGCTTATTATTTAAAGGGAATTAAAAAGTGATCCGAATAGTATCGATTGTTTGTTTATTAACTCTAAGCCTTATGGGTTATGCCAATGAATTTGAAGAATACCTTAAGGCCGAAAAAGCGGGTATTGCTCAAGAAAGAATTAATTTTGACTCATATCAAAAAGCCTACCTTGCTGAATACCAGCAATACAAAGATGAAATTCAAAAAGAATGGGACGAGGCTAGAATCTCTTCACCTAAAAAATGGGTAACCTACAGTGAAGACATGAAAACACGCACCACGGTAGATTATGAAACAAATACCGTAGAAGTAGCTATTAGAAATGACGCCAAACCAACCCCAGCAAGTATTAAAAAACAAATCAATAAAACCCTAAATACCAGCGCCAAAAAAGCGATTAAGTCAGACCCAATTTTAAGCCGTGTAGAAAAGCGTACTCCAGTTAGTTTAGATAGCCTATTAATGACAGGCTTAAAAGCCGCCAAAGACACAGTTAAAAAAGTCATGTCATCCGCCAGAATGCACTTAAACCAAGACTCCCATGGTGGATTCTCTGTTACCACAGTGAAAATTCCAGAAGGCTCGGAAGCAGCTCGAATTCGCCAGCTATTTCCTTATGTAAAAAAATACTCCAATAAATATGATATAAGCCCGCCATTAATATTAGCTATTATCAAAACGGAATCCGCGTTTAATCCATTAGCACAAAGCCACATTCCCGCATTTGGCTTAATGCAAATCGTACCTGCATCAGCGGGTAAAGACGTGCAAAAACTAGTATTCAAGAACAACAGCAAGCCTTCTTCTAAGATGTTATTTAATCCAGAAATTAATATCGAACACGGCGTCGCCTATTTGCACATATTGCAAACCCGGTACTTGAAAGGCATTACCGATAAGCAGTCATTAGAGTTTTGCAGTATCGCCGCCTACAACACAGGGGCCGGCAATGTAGCCTGGGCGTTCAATGGTACCACCAATATCAAAAAGGCCATACCTAAAATTAATTCACTGAATTCCGATCAGGTTTATATGTGGTTAAGGAAAAACCTTAAGTATGAAGAAGCGCAGAACTATGTGCTTAAAGTGCGTAAAAACAAGCAGTTATTTGGGGTTTAAAAGAAAGTGATTAGAAACATATATAAAGTCTTAAATTTATCTTTATTTACTATTTTATTAACTGCTTGTAATGGCAGTAAACCAATAAAAGAAAGAATCGAAGAAAGTGCAAGCTGCCGAACCATTCCTGTATCACACCCTCCAAAATGGGTTTTTAACGAAATCCCAAAATCGTTCGATTACTATTTCGGAGTAGGCGTATCAGAAGGCTTTGATATTGATTTCAATGAAATGAAAAAACGATCTCGAAGTTATGCAGAATCAGAGCTCTCATCTTCAATTGAAACGAGAGTTTCCTCTAATTTAAGACAAGTTGTTAGAAAACAAAATACCAAGGAATCTAGCAGTTTAAGCAATACTGTAGAGCAAACCATCAAATCAAACAGTGAATTACTACTTTCCGATGTAGAGGTTGATGATACTTGGTTTAATCGAGAAACCTGCCAACTTTGGACAAAAGTAAGGTTATCAAAATCAAGCTTAGAAGAATCCCAAAAACAAATGAAGACAATGGTTCTACTTAAGTTAGAGCGGGCCTCAAAAAATGTAGATAGCATCAAAAAAACGATAGAAAGCGACCCCAATGTAATTCTCAGAAAGTATGGATTAACTATTAATGGAGGGGACTATTTTAGGGCACTACAACTCCCCATCAAAGACAATGAACTTTTTTCAATTCTAGATCTATATGAAAAGTTTGGTTCAAATCCAAATTCCTTTGCATTCGGATTAGGAGTAACACTTTCTGAGCCATATAAGTCAGGAATATTCAAAATATCAAGGGGTGGATATACAGCACCTACGCCAACCTTGTTTCAAATGGTTGCAGGCTACAAAGGAGGTGACGAAAGAGTAATAGAGCGACTGGTTAAATATTATTCTTTGAAAAAATACAATGACATTCATATCGAATCATATGCAGTAAAAAATTATGATATTTGGTTTGAATCAAAAAAGTCAAAACTAGAAATAGAATCAAAAAAATTAACTTCAATTCACGAAAAAAATAGAAAAGAGATAGTAGAGTCTTACAACTCTCACTTATCAAGAAGTCGATACGAAAAAGAAAATACTCAGTTAGAATCAAAAATAAAGGAAAATTGGAGACAGCATCGTATATCACATGATGAGTTATACGATGTTAAAAATCAAATATCCTACAGGAACAACTTTAAGGATCATATAGTGACCGTGCATTTTGCAGCATGTTTCGGATCCGAAAAAAACTTATCCATTCTTAAGAAGTATGGATTCCTAAAAATTAAAAAAACCCAAAAAGGCTACTCTCCTTTAGAAATAGCCGAAACATGTAAAAACAAAGAGACAATGGAATATTTAAATTAGTTTTTAAAATTCATCACACCCGATGAAACCCGCTAAACGAATCTTATTAAATATTGGTTTAGCCCATCATATAACTTAAGGAGTTAGTTATGGCATACGCTGAAATTTCATTTTCAAACCCTATCACTGGTGAAATTAAAGAGGCACCTGTTGGATTTTCATGGACAACTGCATTTTTTGGGATATTCCCCTCTTTATTTAGAGGAGACTACAAATGGTTTATCATCATGACGATTTTAGCGCTTATGACTTTTGGGTTGTCTCATTTCGTTTTCATGTTTATTTATAATAAGCTATACATTAAAAAACTAATTGGCGATGGCTTTAAAGCTGATGAATCTTTAAGCACTAACTTTGAAAAAGCTGTTAATTCAATTGGAATGAACCTGCCAATTGTAAACCCATAATTTAAAACCATTCAATAGCCTTGATTACAAGATCAAGGTTATTTCTATTACTTAAGCCTCTAAGCTCTAGAAATTAATTTTATAGCTGATAATGTGCACATTAGCTCATTAAAAGGAATTAACATGTCACAACTATCAACTGAAGATTTACCGTTATTAGATTTTATCATGGATGCCAATCAAACAGCTGATGGCTGGCAAACCTTACTTGATAAGTTCTTAGGTCACTTCAATCTTCGTCATATCAATCTTTATATGCTTGATTCAAAATTCAATGTTCTTTTCCAAGAATGGAGTGGTGAACAGCCAACTATAAAGGCCCTGAAAGATTATATGGAAAATATATTTCCAGACGACAAAGTTCATCAAACTATGATCATGAGCCCTGAATGCAGATGGGTAACAGGGAACTTTGAACCTTATCAATCTATGCTAAATGCGATGCCTGATTTCCACAGATGGACAAAAGAACATAATTTTCCCTACACAACAGGATGCGTATTACATCGTGGGCAAAGCGGGCAGGTTCAAATTACTTTTCAAAGAGGGGAAGAGCATGGCCCCTTCACCATTGAAGAAGAAGATCGATTCACAAAAATGAGTCAATACTTGGCTAAAGCCGTTGATTTAAGAATCAAACTAACTGGCCAAGATAAAAATGACTTACGCCTAAAATCAGTTTTAAATAAGTTCCGTCTGCCTGTTTCAGCTGTAAATGAGTTTGGGGCTATAATAGCCCATAACAATTCAATGCTAGGCTTCCTACAAAGCCAGGACATATTAAAGGTTGAAGACAATAAGTTATTTTTAAATGACAGCGAACGAAATCGTCAACTTAATCACTCCATAACCAAAAGTATTGCAAATTCCAAAGATATAGAATCCATGTTCGATGCTGATGCCAGTATGGTAGAAATAAATAACGGCGATGATAGCTTTGTTGTGGGCGCATGTGAGCTATCTCAGAAAGAAGACGACGGAGAAAACTTTTCCGGTGCTTTGCTTTATGTCGTTTCACCAGATCTTTTGCAAGCCATACCAGAAAGCCAGCTTAAAGGCCTATTTGGCTTGACTGATTCGGAAGCGAAAGTTTGCAGTTTGTTTGCTCAGAATATGTCATTAAAAGAAATTGCAGCCAAAGAGAACAAGTCTATAAATACCGCTAGAGAGCAATTACAAAACTGCTACGGTAAAACCAATACCAGAAACCAATTGGAATTGATTAATTTATTGGCGAGTTTACCTGTAGAGGCTTAGCCATTAATTAATCTTTCCCCCAAATAAAAAGGAAGGCTAATAGCCTTCCTTTTTACTTTCTATTATCACCAGCATGCTAGCTTCTACGGAATGTTATTCAATCGCACGCTGTCTAACAGCTTCAAACATACATACTCCTGCGGCCACACTCACATTCAAAGAACTCACGTCCCCTGCCATGGGAATGTTAATTAAATGATCACAGGCTTCGCGGGTTAAGCGGCGCAGGCCTTTACCTTCGGCACCCATTACGATGGCAATCGGGCCGCGTAAATCGGTTTTATAAACGGATTCACTGGCTTCTCCTGCGGTGCCGTATAACCAAATACCCCGTTGTTGTAATTCACCCAGTGTGCGCGCCAAGTTTGTTACTTGATAAAACGGTACGGTTTCGGCTGCACCACACGCCACCTTGCTTACGGTAGAGGTAATGCCAACGGCTTTGTCTTTAGGGGCAATTACTGCATGTATGCCTGCGGCATCCGCTGTACGTAAACACGCACCTAAATTATGAGGATCGGTAATGCTGTCTAACACCAATAAAAAGGCTGGCTCATCTAATGTATCTAGCTGTGCATAAAGCTGATTATCACCCTGAATTTGCACAGGCTGTGCACGGGCAGCCACACCTTGGTGGTTGCCTTCTGCTTTTTCATCTAAAAACGTTTTTTTCACTGGCTGCACGGCCAGTTTATTTTCTTTCGCTAGGGTAACAATCGTTTGCAGGCGTTCATCATCGCGGTTTTTTTGCACGTAAACTTCACGTACACGCTCTGGGCTACGCTTTAATAAGTTGCTGACGGCGTGAATGCCGAATACGATTTCATCGCTCATTTTCTATTCCAGAGAAAAGCTCGGCTTTTCTTTTAATCTTTACGCAAGGTACTGACTCAGCGCTTCGACTGATTATTCAGCCGAAGAGCGGACCTATGATTACTTCTTCTTTTTGCCTGAGGTTTTTTTCGCGGTCTTTTTCGCAGCCTTTCTGGCATTGAGTTTTTGACGCGGGCTAGGCTTTTTCTTTTTGGATGCTTTTTTAGCGCCGTCCATTATTTCTTTTTTGGCGGCTTTGCTTTTTGCATGGGGATCAGAGCTTTTTTCTGAGCTGTCAGCGCTTTCCACACGACGCTTGCGCGCAGGTTTTCGATCGCCACCCACACCAGGTGCACCACTTGGTTTTTTACCACCACGGCGCGGCTTTTTACCGCCTTTGTTCTCTTGGCTAGAAATGGTGACACCAGCCATTTGAAAATCAATTTTGCGATCGTCTAGATCAACACGGCTTACCACAATGCGAATTTCATCACCCATGTGGAAAACTTTACCGGTACGCTCACCTGTTAATCGTAAACGAACAGGATCAAACGAGTAATAATCGCTTTGTAAGTTGGTAACGTGAATCAAACCTTCTACGTACAAGTCTTTTAATTCAACAAATAAACCAAAGCCGGTTACTGAGCTGATGATGCCATCAAACTCATCACCAAGGTGATCACGCATGTATTCGCATTTCAAGAAGTCCATTACGTCGCGGGTGGCTTCATCAGCACGGCGCTCGGTTAATGAACATTGCTCGCCAAGTTGTAATAGCGCGGGCATGTCATACGGATAGATGTCATCTTTTTTCATGGGCTTAGCACCCTCAGCGCGTTTGATGGTTTCCATCAAAGCGGCATCTTCTTTTTCGCTGCGGATCAAATGACGAATACCGCGGTGAACCATTAAGTCAGGGTAACGACGAATTGGCGAAGTGAAGTGTGTGTACGCTGGGAAAGCTAAACCAAAATGCCCTTCGTTTTCAGGCTGATAAACCGCCTGACTCATGGAGCGCAATAACATAGTTTGAATTAAATGGGCGTCTGGACGATCGCCGATTTGACTCATGACACTGGCGTAATCTTTTGGCGTAGGTTTTAGACCGCCATTTAAAATTAAGCCTAATTCGTTTAAGTATTGTTTTAGGTTCTCAAGCTTTTGCTCGCTTGGCCCTGCGTGCACACGATAAATGGCATCCAGTTTATGTTTCTGGAAAAAGCTTGCCGTGGCCACGTTTGCACATAACATGCATTCTTCAATTAGCTTGTGAGCATCGTTACGGGTAACCGGTACGATGTCTTCGATTTTGCGTTCGCTGTTGAAGATGATGCGGGTTTCTGTGGTTTCAAAATCAATAGCACCGCGTTGCAAACGAGTGGATTTTAAAACTTTATACAAACCGTGCAGCGCATCAAGATGCGGTACCACGTTTTGATATTCACCGCGCAGTGCTTGGCTTTCTTCAAGAGCGGCTGCATCTTCTGGGTTTGGATCTAGAATTTTGCCCACTAACTTATAGGTTAAGCGTGCGTGGCTGTGCATTAAACCTTCGTAAAACTTATAACCATTTAACGCGCCATCTGAGCCGATTTCCATTTCGCAAACCATGCACAGGCGATCAACGTTCGGTTTTAATGAACACAAACCGTTACTGAGTTTCTCAGGCAGCATGGGTACTACGTGCTCTGGGAAATACACACTGTTACCGCGATTTTGCGCTTCCACATCCAGTGGGCTATTCACACCCACGTAATGGCTCACATCGGCAATGGCCACGTACAAGGTGTAGCCTTTGCTTTGTTCGTTGTATTTACAATACACCGCGTCATCAAAATCTTTTGCGTCTTCGCCATCTATCGTGACAAGCGGCAAGTCACGTAAATCAATGCGGTTTAATTTATCTTGTTCGGTTACTTCAGCGGCAATGGCTGCAGTTTGTTCTTCTACGGCTTCACTGAACACAAACGGAATGTCGTGGCTGCGCAAGGCAATGTCGATTTCCATACCTGGCGCTAGGTGATCACCCAGTACCTCGGTAATTTTACCAGCTGGTAGATTACGCGCATCAGGCTGAGTGCTGATGTCTACCACCACAAATTGACCGTGCTCGGCACCATTCATGTCGTTGCCATGAATCATAATTTCTTGGCTGATGCGGCGGTTATCAGGGGCCACATAACCGCTGTCCCCTTGCACATAAAAACGGCCCACTAACTGGTGGGTATTACGTTGCATGATTTCCACAATCACGGCTTCTTGTTTGCCGCGGTTGTCTACGCCGTTTGCACGAATGGAAACTTTATCCCCATCAAATACTTTACGCATTTGGCGTGGGTTTAGGTGGTAATCGTTACCGCCTTCGTCTGGAATTAAAAAGCCATAGCCATCTTTATGGCCTTGCACTCGGCCGCGGATCAATTCGATGCGGCTCATAGGTGTGTAAGCACGGCGACGGTCTTCAACCACTTGGCCATCACGGCACATAGCAATAAGGCGGCGGCGCAGCGCTTCAATTTGTTCGTCTGATGTTAGGGATAAAACATCCACCAGCTGAGGGTGAGTCAGAGGGACTTCGCTGCCTTCTAGGTGCTCTAAAATAAGCTCGCGGCTGGCGATTGGGTTTTCATAATTGCCCGCTTCACGCTGAGCAAAAGGATCGGATTTGGATACTGAAGGTTTTTTGGATTTTGTCATAAAATGGATTATACACAATCAGCTCTTAAAGGGTCCTTTTTCACACCCTTAAATAGGCCTTAAACAGCCTATAATGCTAGGTTTTTACCATTTTATTCGTCATCGAGTCGCTTACGTAAATGGTAGGCTTGGCGCTGCACCACATGTTGGATCAATACTTCCTGTAAAGAATGATGAATATCTTCAAAGTCGATGCGCAATAAATAGGGCTCGGCTGCGGCTGTTTCTTCATCTTCGTTAACCACCACTCCCACCACATGGGCCGGTGTGCGAATCAATTCGTGCTTGGGTTGTAGGTATAAACTGAGCATAATTTTCTGATTCAGTGGCACATCTTCATGCCATGAAAACGCTACACCACACGCACTGATGTTTACTTTTTTAAGCACAGGCTCTGAGTGTAAAAGCTCTTCACTGGCGCGCAACAGATTGATTTTTTGGTTCATCAAATCCAGTACTTGCGCCACTTTGGGTGAGGTTGAGCGTACATCCACCATGGCTTGGCGAATTTTCATTTCCAGCGTCATGTGATATTCCTGATTCACATCCATGGCTTCAATGCTTTCGCCATCTTGAGCATCAGTGATACGGGTAAAGTACACCGCCATCTCATCATCTATACGAAAAAAACGGCGGCGCTCTTCTTGGGTTAGCTCGTTGTCATCAGACATTAGAACACCTCATCCGGATCCAATTCAAAATCACCCGGTCTGGCGTTTAACTTGTCATCAAAACCACCGCTTTCAGCATCCAGTTCTGGCTCGTCATCATTATCAATCTCTTGGCTTTTCATAATGACAATCTCTACACGGCGGTTTTTCGCACGATTCTCAGGTGTATCGTTTTCAACCAATCCGCGTACATGCCCGTGGCCCACCACCATAAAGCGTTTTTCATTCATTTCGGGGGCGATGAATAATTGCTCTGCCACTGCCGCGGCTCGGGCTGCACTGAGATCCCAGTTTGAGTTGTAACGACCACCCGGACCCAATGGAATATCATCGGTATGGCCTTCTACACTGATGCGACCTGGCACCTCGACTAAAACTTCTCGAATTTTATCCAGCACGGGTAAAAAGTCATCGGTCACATAAGCGCTGCCTGCCCTGAATGAGCTTTTTTCGCGGATACGAATGATGATTTTACTGCCCTGGGTTTCTAGCTCTACCTTGCCTTTGCTGATTTCCTCTTCCATTTCCATGGCCATTTCTAAGGCTTTTTCTTCCACTTTTTCGGGTGTAGCCTCTTCTTTAGGTATGACTATTTCACGGGTTTGTTTGCCCGTATTACCTTGGGCTTCTGTTTGCGCGGTCACCGCATCCTGACATAAAACCTCTAACGAACTTTTGGTCACGTCCGAGGTTTTTTGCCGGATCTCATTAATGGGTGTGGGCTCTGGAATAGAGGGACTGAAATGCTTGGCAATCACACTGGTGCCTTTTGGTGGGTCATCCGCATTAATACTGGTTTGCACACCAAACGCCATGCGTAATTCACCGGCCAGACGTTTAAATTTTAACGCGTCCATTTCGGCAAACGATAATAGCAATACAAAGAAACACATAAGCAGCGACATTAAGTCGCCAAAGGTGGCTAACCACGCGGGTAAACCGGCGGGACAGTCGGGGCATTCATGCTCTTCTTCTTCGTCAGCCATGACTGTTGTCCTTAATCATCCTTAAAAGCTAATAAGCGCTTTATTAAGCTTCTTCACCACGTTTAGATTCGGGTAAATAGGTCCGTAAAATTGATTCAATAACACGAGGGTTTTGCCCAGCTTGAATGGCTAATAGCGCATCCAATACCATGGCTTGTAAACGGCCTTCTTCTTCGGCGCGCAATGTACATTTATCACCAATGGGAATCATCAACATGTTAGCCATCATGGCGCCATAAAGGGTGGTTAATAGAGCTACCGCCATGGACGGACCAATGGATTTTGGATCATCCATGTTGGCCAGCATGGCCACCAGACCAATCAGAGTTCCGATCATGCCCATGGCAGGGCCGGTATCCCCCATTTGGAAAAATATCGTGGTACCAATTTTGTGGCGATTTTCGGCCAGTTTCATGTCTTTGCTTAATAAGGCTTTCACCACGTCTGGGTCGTGGCCATCTACCAAAAGCTGAATGCCTTTGGCTAAAAAGTCGTAGCTGACTTCTTTGCCTTCTAGTGCGAGCAAACCATTTTTACGGGCTTCACCGGCCAGTTCTACGATCTCTTCGATCATAGGCTCTGGTTTTGGCAGTTTAAAACTAAAGGCTTTACCGGCTATTTTACCGGCCCCTAAAAACTGGCCTAATTCGAATTTCATTAATACGGCAAAGATGGAACCACCCACCACAATCAACAGTGATGGCACGTTCACAAACATGGCTGGATCACCACCCATAACCATTGCCATGATTACGATGATCCAACAGCCAATTAACCCAACTATCGTCGCTAAATCCACTTTACCCTAAAACTCCATTAAAACTGGGCTACTTATATTTTCAGTCTAGACACTGAATCTAAGAATGCACGGCAACATTTTGGGCAAAATGTATCTTGGCATTTATCCGCTCTGCTTAGGCAGCATTAGAGTTTCTTGGCCATCTTGAGTTACAATGCGGGCACAATTAATTAGCGTCGTAAAAAACCATGGCACAACCTGATTTCGAACAATCGTTAACCCAGCTAGAGCAATTGGTAGAAAAGCTGGAAAACAGTGAATTTACCCTTGAGGAGTCTTTGAAAGCCTTCGAACAAGGCGTAAAGCTGACGCGTCAGTGCCAAACATCCCTCACTGAAGCGGAACAAAAAGTACAATTGCTGATTGAAGAAAACGGCCAAAGCACTGCGGTTGCATTCGAGGACCCTGAAGCCTAATGGAATTCGCCCGCTTTCAAGAAACGTCCATGACCCGCATTGACCAATGTTTAAAGCAGCAGCTAAAGCAAAAAGCTGAAGCCAAACATTTATTAAGCGCCATGGAATACAGCGTCTTTAATGGCGGTAAACGTGTACGACCGTTATTGGTCTACGGTGCGGCCCAGGCACTTTCAGCGTTTAATGTTGATGAACAAACTCAAGCGCCTCATGCAACCGACCTATGCGCCATGGCCGTTGAAATGATCCATGCGTATTCATTGGTCCATGATGACCTACCCGCCATGGACGATGATGACTTACGCCGCGGCAAACCTACCTGTCACATAGCCTTTGATGAAGCCACTGCCATCTTAGCCGGCGACGCACTGCAAACAGAGGCATTTAGTTTATTAAGCCAAAGCCAAGCCGATTTGGCGCCAACAACACAGTTAAAGCTGATTAACATTTTAGCCCAAGCCAGCGGCCTTATTGGCATGGCCGGGGGCCAAAGTTTGGACCTAGAGGCTGTGGATAAACAAGTTGATCTGGCCTATTTAGAAACCATGCACGCCCATAAAACTGGCGCCTTAATTAAGGCCAGTATTTTAATGGGGGCCTATTGCCAAGCCGATATAAACCCAACGCAATTAAAGGCATTAGAAACCTATGCACAGGCCATTGGTCTGGCGTTTCAGGTACAAGATGACATCCTTGATGTGATAAGTGATACAAAAACACTGGGCAAACAACAAGGTGCCGATGCGGCTCTGAATAAACCGACTTATGTGTCTTTGATTGGCTTAGATGGGGCGAAAGAAAAAGCCACCACACTGCATCAAACCGCCCTTGATGCGTTATCAGACCTACCTGGTAATACCGAGCAATTGGCTAACATTGCCAATTACATCGTCAAGCGCATTAACTAAACACAACCTTATCGAGTCTCTGTTCATGTTCTGATCTAGGCGCCAAGCTTGCTTTAAACGCGGCATGGCGCCAAAAGATCAATTGTGTGAGAGGCTGCATCTATCTATTAAGAGATAGATGCGATGCAAGCTTTTTGGCTGACATCAAGGTAGAATACGCCTCTTAAATTTCTAGCACTGGGTTACAGATGTTCCAGGAAATCCCACACAGCCGTCCAACCACACCATTATTGGACAGCTTAGACTCCACTGCCCTGCTTAGAGAGTTGGCCCCAAGCCAATTGCCTGAGCTAGCCTCCGAGTTGCGTGAATACCTGTTATACAGTGTGGGTCAAAGTGGTGGACACTTTGGCGCAGGCCTTGGCGTGGTTGAACTGACCATCGCGCTGCATTACGCCTACAACACCCCTGAGGATATTTTGGTTTGGGATGTGGGCCATCAAGCGTACCCTCATAAAATTCTTACTGGTCGACGTGAACAACTGCCGACTATTCGTCAAAAAGACGGCCTAAGCCCATTCCCTAAACGGGCCGAAAGTAAATACGACAGCTTTGGTGTGGGCCACTCTTCTACTTCTATCAGTGCTGCATTAGGCATGGCGTTAGCCGCTAAACAACAAGGTAACGGCAAAAAAGTCGCGGCCATTATTGGCGATGGTGCCATGACAGCCGGCCAAGCGTTTGAAGCATTAAACCACGCCGGCCACATAGATAACGACATGTTGGTTATCCTCAATGATAACGACATGGCCATCAGTGAAAACGTTGGCGGCTTAAATAAGTATCTAGCAAAAATTCTAAGCTCAAAAACCTACGCCACCATGCGTGAAGGTTCTCGTAAAGTATTAAGCAATATTCCCCACGCTTGGGAATTAGCCAGTAAAACAGAAGAACACGTAAAAGGATTCTTCACCCCAGGCATTTTATTTGAAGAACTAGGTTTCAATTACATCGGCCCTGTAGATGGTCACGATGTAGAAGGTTTGATCACCACATTAAAAAACATGCGCGATTTAAAAGGCCCGCAGTTTTTGCACGTGATCACCAAAAAAGGCAAAGGTTTTGAACCGGCCGAAAAAAATCAAATTAAGTACCACGCGCTTTCTCCTGTTAGTACAAAACCCCGCAGCGCTAAAAAATTACCGACATTCAGCAATGTATTTGGTCAGTGGGCTTGCGATACAGCTCATACCGATCATCGCCTAATGGCCATTACTCCGGCCATGCGTGAAGGCAGTGACTTGATTCAGTTTTCAGAGCGCTTTCCTGAACGCTACTTTGATGTGGCCATTGCCGAGCAACATGCCGTGACACTGGCAGCAGGTATGGCGTGTGAAGGGGTTAAACCGGTTGTGGCTATTTACAGCACGTTTTTACAACGGGCTTATGATCAACTGGTTCACGATGTGGCCATTCAGAATTTAGATGTGACCTTTGCCGTGGATCGCGCCGGTGTTGTGGGTGCCGACGGCCCTACTCATGCAGGGGCTTATGACATCAGTTTTATGCGCTGCATTCCTAAGATGGTGATTGCTGCACCCAGCGACGAAAACGAATGCCGTTTATTA
>Ga0209712_10000712_pt1 | contig 28927 bp, 15 predicted proteins | sample ArcOceMetagenome_FD_187443 | JGI IMG/M metagenome (GOLD analysis project Ga0209712, IMG submission 187443) | Marine eukaryotic phytoplankton communities from Arctic Ocean - Arctic Ocean - Greenland ARC118M Metagenome (SPAdes) (version 2) | ecosystem: Environmental > Aquatic > Marine > Oceanic...
AGCTTAGAAGACCTTACGATTCCAGAAAGTGTTGAAGTATTCTTAGAGGATACTGAGACGCAAAACTTTACGAACTTAAGAACTGAAGATTTTACACTAAACCCACAAAGTGAACTCAGTGGTATGGGACGATTCTATTTGCGACTCGGAAATACAAGTCTTGGTGGTAGTGATGTAGAAGAATCTTATATCAGCATATACAATCCTGTGGATAAAGATTACATTACTATTGAAGGTTTAGCAAATATTCAAAAAGCGAATGTTCGCTTGTACAACATTATAGGGCAAGAAATTTTAAGTGAAACCCTTCAAACAGGCCTCTCTACTCAAAATATATCCACTTTAGGAATTACAACTGGAATTTACGTTATAAAACTTGAAGTAGACAGTACTTTAATTTCTAAAAAAATAGTAATAAACTAATAGATGAAAAAGAATAAAGATTTAATTACAAGAGAGAAAGCACTTAAGAAAATGGGGCGCTATGCAGCACTCACTGCACTTGGAACCTTTACGATACTCAATCCGAAAAAAGCGCAGGCGCAATCACCGCCAGATCCAGATGGATTTGGAGATTAATTGGATAAAGGGATTTATTCATTTGACATTTTTTGTACGAATCTGAACATATCAATAAAAAAATTAAAAAAAAATCAACTTATTTAGAATCTCAATTTAAATTATGAAAAAATTAGTCTCTTTAGCTCTTTTCTGCACGTTGACATTAAATATGTTTGCCCAAATACACACTGAAACAAAAACTGAAAAAATAGAGCGCATGCAATGGTGGACAGAAGCGCGCTTTGGAATGTTTATTCATTGGGGTTTGTACGCTTTACCAGCTCGACATGAGTGGGTAATGAGTAACGAAAAAATGTCAAAGAAAACATATGAAAAATACGCTAATTATTTTGACCCAGATTTATACAACCCAACACAATGGGCCAAATTAGCCAAAAAAGCAGGGATGAAATATGTAGTTTTTACTGCAAAACATCATGATGGGTTTTGTTTATATGATTCAAAATATACAGACTACAAAGTAACCAACACACCCTACGGCAAAGATGTCATGAGAGAACTGGTTGATGCTTTTAAAGCAGAAGGAATTCGCATTGGATTATACTATTCACTTATTGACTGGCACCATCCTGACTTTGTGGTTAAAGACCCTATTCATCCAGAAAAAAATAACACAAAAGAATTAGCAAAAGACTCCGATCGAAACCTTAAAAAATTTCAAAAGTATTTAAAAAATCAGTTAACAGAAATCCTAACCAATTATGGGCAAATTGATATTTTATTTACCGATTTTTCTTATCCACAGAAAGAAAATGGGAAAGGTAAGGCCTATTGGAATTCAGAAGATTTGTACCAACAAATAAGAAAACTCCAACCACAGATTATCATAAATGACCGATTAGACTTGAGGGAAGAGGGGGGCTGGGATTTTATGACGCCCGAACAATTTATGCCAAAAGAATGGGTAACGTATAAAGGTGAAAAAGTCCCATGGGAAACATGTCAAACTTTTTCTGGATATTCTTGGGGGTACCATAGAGACGATCACTCTTGGAAGAGTTCAGAACAAACTATTGTCATGCTTATTGAAACTGTGAGTAAAGGAGGTAACCTTTTACTTAATGTTGGCCCAACGGCTAGAGGTGTTATACAAGATGAAGCTATTGAAAGACTTGAAGCGACTCACCAATGGATGAAGTATAACAGTCGTTCCATTTATGGATGCACTGCTGCGCCAGAACAATTTAAAAAACCAGATAATTGTTTGTTAACATATAACCCTAAAACAAATAGATTATATGTTCATGTCCTGGAATGGCCATTCAAAACAATATACCTGCCTGGTTTGGCAGGAAAAGTAGCCTATGCTCAAATATTGAATGATGGTTCGGAACTTAAATTAAAAACAAAAAAAGGAGCCTGGTTGGATGATGTTAAAAATGACGACAAGGGTTTAACAATAACAATCCCTGTAATAAAACCAAATGTTGAAATTCCAGTAATCGAAATTTTTTTAAAGTAAAAAATACCCCCTTAAAAAAATAACAATGAGTAAAACTAAAATATTATTGTTTTTATATTTTGTTTCACTTTTAGCCTGTGAACCGGAAAAATCTAAACATGCTAAATCCTCTGATTTAAATAGCAAACCTAACATAATTATCATCTTAACAGATGATCAAGGTTATGCAGATGTAGGTTTTAATGGCTCAAAAGACATTCTTACCCCTCATATTGACAAAATTGCTGAAGATGGCATTATTTTTTCTAATGGTTATGTATCTCATCCCTACTGTAGTCCTTCTAGGGCTGGATTAATGACTGGGCGGTATCAACAACGCTTTGGGCATGAACATAATGTTCTTTTTTCCCCCCAAGATTCAACAATGGGTACACCAAATAATGAGGTGTTTCTTTCAAATAAAATGAAAGAAGCAGGTTACAAAACCTGCGCCATTGGCAAATGGCATTTGGGAGATCATCCCAATTTTTTACCTCCACAAAGAGGTTTTGATCATTGGTTTGGGTTTTCTGGAGGACATATGAACTATTGGGGATACCCATACAGTAAAAATAAAACCATGCATATTCAACGTAATGGTAAAAATGTAGATCATAATGGGCTTACCTACCTAACGGATGACTTTACTAATGAAGCCTTGTCTTTTATTAAACAACAAAAAGACACTCCGTTTTTTATGTATTTATCTTACAACGCTCCACATAGCCCAGACCATACCACAAAACAATATTTGAACAAATCAGATCACATAGAAAATGGAATTAGAAGTGTGTATGCAGCAATGATTGCTGGAGTAGATGAAGGTGTTGGCAGAATTGACTCCCTACTCACAAGACTAGGAATTCGTGAAAATACACTTATTGTCTTTTTGAGTGATAATGGTGGACGCTTGGATGCGGCCAACAATGGTCAATTTAGAGGTCATAAAGGAATGTTATTTGAAGGTGGGATTCGAGTTCCCTTTACTATATCTTGGCCGGCTAAATTGCCACAAAACACAACTTACAATCAACCCGTAATATCACTTGATATTTTCAGTACTTGCTTGGCTGCAGCAAATTTAAAACTCAATGACAGTCTTCGTTTAGATGGAAAAAATCTGTTACCATTCCTAAAAAATAATCTAACTGAGGCTCCTCACAAAGCACTGTTTTGGAGAGTTGCTAATGGCGAAGAATATGCGATTCGAAAAGGAAATTACAAACTCATAAAAAGTGCCTACAAAAATAAAACGATGCTTTTTGATCTAAGTAAAGACGAAATGGAGACCCACGATATTTCTTCGTTAAAACCAGAACTATTTAATGAATTAGAAAGACTTTACACAAACTGGAATAGGGACTTAGCAGAACCGCGGTGGACCGATCCTCACATACTAAATGTGAAAAAAGAAGAACAAGATGTTCAAAACATAAGATTTAAAAGTTTATCAAAAAAAGAAAAAGAAAATTATGAATTTAATCACTAGAAAAAGAAGTGTGTCTAATTTATTGTCAAATTTATTTTTGGTTATTGTACAGTTAATTTCTTTAAATCATAGTTTTGCTCAAACAGATACAAAAGAAAAGCCTAATTTTATTTTCATTTTAACAGACGATCATCGGTATGATTTATTGGGATCATCGGGAAATGAGCTTGTTAAAACACCTCATTTAGACCAACTTGCTCAAGAAGGTATATTGTTTGAAAATGCACATGTTACAAGTGCTATCTGTACTCCAAGCAGAATTTCTATTCTTCTAAGCCAATTTGAGAGAAAACATTCAGTGAATTTTAACTCTGGAACGAGTGTATCAGAAGAAGCTTGGAATGAATCATATCCTGTAGTTATGAAAAACAATGGGTACTACACGGGTTATATAGGTAAAAATCACGCTCCGATTGGGGATGGAGGTTATCAATCTGGACTTATGGATAAATCTTTTGATTATTGGTATGCCGGTCATGGACATCTTTCTTTTTACCCAAAAGATCGACATGAAATATTTGCAGCAGCACAACAAAATACTCAGATAGAAATCATGGATGAAGGAGTCTCTGATTTTTTTAGTAATGAGTATAAACTAGAGGGGGCAAAACACTTTTTAAATCAACGTCCTGAAGATCAACCATTTTGCCTTAGTATTGCTTTCAATTTACCACACGGTGCGAGTACAACTACGATGAAAATGTTAAAATCAGATTCTGAAACATACAAATCTCTTTACAGAGATAAAGAAATTCTACTTCCTGTAGACTATATTGCAAAAGAGGACATAAAAACCCCGAAATTACCACCAGAAATACTACATGTTGGTGACAGACAAGACATCTATGATTTTGTAGACAACGAAACAGACTTAAAGGAACGAATGATTCGTAATATGCAAGCTGTCACAGGAATTGATATGCTAGTTGGCAATTTACGTGCTACTTTAAAACAACTTGACTTGGATGAGAATACAATTCTTATTTTTACCTCTGATCATGGAATATTTTGGGGAGAGGATGGATTGGGAGGCAAAGCCTTGTGTTATGAAATTTGCACTAAGGTACCCATGATCATTCACAACCCTATGAGTCCATATAAGACCAAAGGCATTGTTAATAATGAATTGGTTCAAACCATTGACATTGCACCAACAATGCTTCAATATGCAGGGATTAATATTCCAAATTCATATCAAGGAAAGCCGTTAAATAATATGATAGAAGGTAATAATGAGCCTATTAGAGATTATTTATTTACAGAAAATTTGTGGTCCACACACTTTGGCAACCCCCGTTGCGAATCTGTTCAGAATAAACAATGGAAATACATTCGTTATTACAAAAACGAAAACATTTCTTCTAGAGATGTTATTGCAATTGCGAAAGATCATAATATTAATCTTACTAAATTATTATATGGCAATCACGATCCTCAAATAGCCGTTTATCAAACTTATATTGAGTCTTCTGTAAATGGAGAGCCTCCTGTTTATGAGGAACTGTATCATTTAAAAACAGATCCAAAAGAAAAAAACAATCTGATAAATAACCCTGATTACAGTAGAGAATTAAAAGATATGAGGATGGCATGGAGAAAAAAAATAAATTATGCACGTGGAGAGGGTAAAGCAAAAATTTTGAGATACACATTCGATAGTAAAGCAGAACAAGGAAATATTACGATGCCTAAGTGATGATGTTTTAGATTAAAATAGCTATCTCCAATCAAAGAATATAAATATTAGTAAAAATGAAAAAAAATTACATTAAGTTTCTCTGGCTAATTTGCCTATTTATGGCTTCTTGTCAAACGGTCATAGAAAATACAGAGCCTGTTAGTTTTAATGAAGGCTGGAAATTTTACAAGGGTGAAGCTAGTAATGCCCAAAACTTGAATTTTGATGATTCTGATTGGCGGGATCAAAATTTGCCACACGACTGGGCCATCGAAGGTCCATTTGATATACAATACAATGCTCGGTGCGGAGGATTACCATTTCATGGTGAGGGATGGTATCGAAAATCTTTTAATATCTCAAAAAAAGCAAAAGGCAAACAGGTAACCGTTCATTTTGACGGTGCTATGTACAATGCCAAAATATGGCTAAATGGAGTTTTAATTGGTCATCGACCAAATGGTTATATAGGGTTTTCGGTAAACTTGAGTGAACACCTAAATTACGGAGGAGAAAATCTCATCGCAGTTCAATTAACTCCTGAAGATTTATCTTCCAGGTGGTACCCTGGTGCAGGTATCTATCGCAATACATGGTTAGAAATAAATAATCCTGTTCATGTTGCTAAATGGGGAACATTCATTACAACACCTGTAATTACAAATGAATTAGCCAATATTAATATTCAAACAGAAATTGAAAATACTACATCAATAAATAAAACTATTACAATTCAGACCCAAATTTTTTCTAGAGAAAACAAAGAGTTAAGTTCTGTTTCTGAAACTATTTCTGTGAACAAAAATGAAATATCTATTATTAACCAAAATACCGAAATAATAAACCCAAAATTATGGGGTTTGCAATCGCCCTACCTCTACAGAGCTGAGACTAAATTATTTGAAAAAGGTAATTTGATTGACACTTACAATACCTCATTTGGTGTTCGTACAATCAATTATGGAAGTGAATTTGGATTTAAATTGAATGGGGAACCTACTCGATTTCAAGGGGTGTGTCTCCATCATGATTTAGGGCCTTTGGGGACTGCTGTAAATAGAAGAGCAACCGAGCGTCAACTAGAAATTATGCAAGATATGGGTGTTAATGCCATTCGCACCAGTCATAATCCTCCATCACCAGAACAAGTGAGACTTTGCGATGAAATGGGGTTGATGATTCAAATAGAAGCATTTGATATGTGGGAAAAACCAAAGGTAGAAAATGGATACAGCAAATTTTTTAATGAGTGGCACGAACAAGATTTAAGAGATATGATTCGTGCTTTTAGAAACAGTCCTTCTGTTGTCATGTGGAGCATCGGCAATGAAATTTTAGAACAAAGTGATAAAATTAATGGAGAACGTATAGCAAATGAACTAGCAATGATTTGCAAAAAGGAAGACCCAACACGGCCTACCACCGCGGGTTTTAATTATTATCCAGCCCCCATAAAGAATGGTTTAGCAAGTGCAATAGATCTTGTTGGGTGGAATTACAAGCCAAGAAAATACGCAGAAATCACAGAGCAACATCCAAACTGGGTCATTTATGGCTCTGAAACATCAAGCACTGTAAGCAGTCGTGGGGTCTATCATTTACCCATAGAAAAATATGAGCTTCATGAATCATTACAAATTACAAGTTATGACATAATTGGTCCGCCTTGGGCTTATCCACCAGATATTGAGTTTGAATCGTTGGAAAATAATCCTAATAATTTAGGCGAATTTATTTGGACTGGATTTGATTATTTAGGCGAACCAACTCCCTTTGGAGGAAAAGACAACTCAACAAACGGGTACTGGAATGGAAATTGGCCCGCCAGAAGCTCTTACTTTGGAGCAGTAGATTTATGTGGCTTACCAAAAGATCGATTTTATCTTTACCAAAGTCAATGGACCAAAGACCCTATGGTTCATGTGCTTCCACATTGGAATTGGGAGGGAATGGAAGGAAAAGAAATTCCTGTATTTTCATATACAAATTGTGACGAAGTGGAATTATTTGTAAATGGCAAATCCCATGGAAAAAAAATAAAGGGTATTGATAAAACGCCTATCCCAATTGACTTTATAGACTGGGAAGGTGGCCGATACCAAGGCGATTTCATGTCCCCCTACCGATTGCATTGGAATGTTCCCTATGAGGCAGGCGAACTTAAAGTTGTAGGATACATTGATGGAAAAAAAGTCACAGAAAAACAAATAAAAACTGCTGGAAAACCTGCTAAAATAGAACTCATTCCGGATCGTAACCTCATCAAATCAGATGGAGAAGATATGGTGTTTGTAACCGTACGTATAGTAGATAAGGAGGGTAATTTGTGTCCAAATTCAGACAATCTTATAGAGTTTGAGATTGAAGGAGAAGGCATCATTGTCGCTGTGGGAAATGGTAATGCAGCGACCACGGAGGCCTTTCAATCAAATGAACGTAAGGCTTTTAGCGGCCAATGTATGGTTTTTATCAAAGCTTCTAAACAGGCTGGTTATATCAATTTAAAAGCAACATCAGAAAGGCTTGCTGAAGTACAAGTTCAAATTCAAACCAAAAGGTAATCAATTAAATCTATTTGTTTTGTTTGATGAACTCTGTTGGAGTCATTTCATACAAAACCTTGAAAGATTGTGTGAAATAAGAAGGCGTATTAAATCCTGTTTTGTACATACACTCCTTAACACTAAACCCCTTGATTAAATACTGAGCAGCTAAATTTAATCTATAATTACGTAAAAACTCTGTGGGCTTTAAACCAGTAATTGATTTTACTTTATTAAAAAAAGTAGTTCTGCTCATTCCACAGAGATTCGAAAGTTCTTGCACTGTAAATGTTGAATTATCAATATTATCTTTGATAATATCAATCATATTTTCTACAAAAAGTTCATCTAGTGATGAAATATTAATTGTTGAAGGTTCAAAGTTGAGCTTTTTAAACTCCTTATGTAGCTTTTTTCGATTATCCAATAACGAGGCTAATTGAGTTTTCAAAACTTCCAAACTAAAAGGCTTTGTCAAATAAACATCCGCACCAGATTTTAAACCTTCAATTTTTGATTCATCATTGGATCTAGCCGAAAGTAAAATAATAGGGATATGACTGGTCTTAATATCACTCTTTAGTGTTTGACAAACCTCTATGCCATCGGGACCCGGCATCATAATATCACTGATTATTATGTCTGGTAATTCTTCCAAAGCAAGTGTAATCCCCTGGGTACCATCGAGACTAGAAATAGTGTTGTAGTAATGGCTTAACTCTGATGTTAAATAATGGTGTATTTCAAGATTATCTTCAATAATTAACAGTTTGGGTTTGTTTTTATCATCAAAACCAACCATTTGTCTCTCTTTAGTTAAAATTGGTGTATCGGGATCATTTACTTTAGAAATAACGATTTCGTTGTTTTCAATCATCTGATCATCAGTCAGGTGAGTATTTCCCAAAGGAATCAAAAGGGTAAAACAGCTTCCTTTCTGATACTCGCTGACAACTTCAATAGAACCTCCATGAAGCTGGGCAAGATTTTGAGAAAATGAAAGTCCGATTCCAACCCCTTCATTTTCTTTATTTTGATTTTCAGATTGATAAAATCGATTGAAAATATTAATTAAATCAGACGGTAAGATACCCTTGCCATTATCTTCTACAGAAATTTCGACATGTCCATCTATAAAACTAGAATGTTTAGCTTCTACTTCTTGAAGTTTTATGGATATTTTCCCATCCTTTGATGTGAATTTAATTGCATTTGATAATAGGTTATGGAGGATTTTTTCAAATATATTAATATCTATCCAAGCAAATAACTTAGGAGCATTGATATTATGACTCAAGACAATTCCCTTCTGATCTGAACTTGTATAAAACTGCTCTGTTATTTTATGTAATAGCGTCACCAAATTAATATGGTTACACCCTAAGTTTATTTTCCCCTGATCTAATTTTCTGTAATCTAAAAGTTGCTTTATCAATTTTAATAAATAATCCGAATTGCGTCGCATGGTTTGGTACAACTTCAATCGTTCTTTCTTTTTGAGCTTATCGCCTTGCTTTATCAATTTTTCAGCAGGACCTAAAATGAGTGTGAGTGGGGATCTAAGCTCGTGTGAAATATTCGTAAAAAATTCTAATTTAACTCTGTTGATTTCCTTTTCTTTTTCTTTTTCTAGACGATCAAATTCTAAATTTCGTTTTCTTTTAATATCAATTACCGTGAATCTCATAAGCATATAAACTAGAATGATACATAATATAATATATGTCATTTTAGCCCATAATGTAAAATACCAAGGGGGTAACAAGGTCAAGTTTACTTTTGCTGGTTTTTCAGACCAGACCCCTTTATTATTACTCCCGTATACTTTAAATACATAATCGCCAGGTTTTATGTTGGTATACTTAGCTAAACGTAAGTCGGAGTTAGTTTCTATCCAGTTTTCATCAAAACCCTCTAGAATATATTTATATTTATTAAATCTAGAATCATTGAAATGAAGAGAAGCAAAGCTAAATGAAAAATTATTGATATCGGCATCTAAAGTAATGTGGTCTGTATGAGCTATACTTTGATATAAAATTATTTTATTGTTAATTTCCTGTAGAGGCTTTACCGGCTCATACATAATACTAAGATCAGTGATTAAAATACGTGGAGGAATATCACTTTTTTTGTTAGATTTTGAAGTGAATACATTGATTCCATTTACCCCACCAAAGACTAATTCTCCATTTTTTCTTTTCAATGCTGAAATTTCACTCATCTCAGGGTTTTGAAGTTCATTTGTTGAATAAGTCTCAAAGCTTTCTTCTTTTGGATCAAACCTAACCAACCCTGTATTTGTCCCTACCCACAAAAAACCATTATCATCCTCTTGTATAGAGTTAATAACATCATTCGGGAATAGCTTGTTTTGGGTGTTGTATCGTTTAAAACCAATGACACTTCGCTCTTTATTCCTAATTAATTTGTTAAGCCCCCCGCCGATGGTTCCAATCCATAAAGTTTTATTTGCACTTTCAAAAATTTGTAAGGCATAATCGCTTCCAATACTATTGTCATTAGATGAATCAAACCTGTAAGATTTAAAATAACTTTTAGTAATATCAGTACTGTTTTCAACTAATTTATTTAACCCATTATTTGTAGTAATCCAAAGTACTCCACCGGTATCTCTAAATATATCCCTAATAATTTTTCCTGTAAATTGAGCTTTTTGATCAGCAGGATTTATAAATGAAAAATACGGCTTGCTTTCAGGTGTATTCCACTCTACTAAACCTAGGCCCGACCCATAGTATCCAATCCATAACCGGTTTTTACCCTCACTAAATATTGAATGAATAGCTAAAGTTTTTACATTAGTACCATCATCAACAGGCTTATTAAATTTTTCAAATTTGAAATCTTTTGATGAATCATTTTTTTTAATAACCAATTTATTCAATCCACCATTTTCAGTTGAAAACCACAAAATAGAGTGGTTTTTATCAATGATATTTTCAGAAATTGAAAAAATATTGTTAGATGTTAAGCCATTTTCGTTTTTAGATAAAGTAAAGGACTCAAAGGTATTGTAATTGGAGGTTGATTTTGATAAGAAATTTAAACCTCCAAGCTCTGTACCAACCCATAAATTCCCAAACTGATCCTCATGTAAACTTCTAATTTTATTACTACTTAAACTACCTTCACTATTTTTTTTTCTAAAATGATTAAATTGATAGTCACTATTTGTTTTTTTATAAATACCACCCCCATTAGAACCAACCCATAAATTACCAGTCCTGTCAACGAACAAACAATTGATAGAATTATTTTTAAGACCTATAAACTCCAATTTTTCAAAATCAATAGTCTTTACAATAAGAGCCTCTCCACTTTTGGAAACATTAGAAAGCTTTTCATCAATTACACACCACAAATTATTATTGCGATCCAAAACGCCAAAACGATTTGATAAATTATTTATGTTTTTTGTGAAGATTAATTTACTATTGTCTTTGTAAATAATTTTACCTTTATGAAGTTCCCAAACGTTACCATTGGGTGCTGAAAGCTGAGAAATGAAATTTGTGCTTTTTGTTGGTGTAAAATTAAGAGCTGTGATTTGACCCTCAATTATTTTGTAATTTAATGAATATAAAACTTGAGAACTTAATAAAAACACATCCTTCTGTTTTATCAAAATTCTATTTCCCAATTTTTCAACTGGTCTTTCAACATCTTTATTCAAAAGAACATGAAATTCCATTTCATCAACATTCTCTTTAAGAACAGCATAGCATGTTTTTTGTTTAAACTGAACCCATAAAATTCCATCATCGGATATCGTTACATCATTAACATAATTTCCAAATTGACTTAGTTTTTTACTAAAGTTAAAAAAGATTTCTTTTTCTAAGTTATAATAGTTCAATCCACCATCCAAAGAGGCAATCCAAAGGTTGCCATAATAATCTGACTCAATTTTCTGGATGATTCTCCCTGAGATACTAGAGCTAGTATTTTTTGAGGGCCTAAAAACCTTGAAATTATATCCATCATATTTATTAAGACCATCATTAGTTCCAAACCACATGAATCCATCCTTATCTTGAATAATACAATTTACGTCATGTTGTGATAAACCATCTGCTGAATTGAAATTCTTAAAAATTAGTTCCTCATTAAATACAGCGCTAGATGACAAAGATAAAATTAAAAATAGCAGCCCAACTTTATATAGGTGTCTCATAATACATAATTCAATTTTAAAATTAAAGTCTAAATTTACAAATAAATATATTTATCATTAGTATATGTTTAACATATGTGATGTATTTTAACACATTTAAGCAAAAGAGAAATAAACAATTATATTAATTTTAAAAAATGATTAAATTTATTAAACTTTAACTTTCTAATTTTAACTTTGATGACAGATAAAAATAATTTCAAATTAAATAAATATTACATGGCTTTTAAGCATATTGTATTTATGTGTGTTCTTCTATTAAGTTTTAAAGTTTCCAGTCAAACTCTAAGTGTCAAGGGAGCGGTGATAAGCGAAGAAAGTGGTCAGCCAATCCCAGGCGTTACAGTAATCATAAAAGGAACTTCTATTGGCACTACGACAGATTTTGACGGTTTCTATACAATTGATGCTACCGTGGAGACTATTTTAGTATTTAGCTATGTTGGTTTAGAAGATGTAGAACTTACTGTAACTGAACCAATACACAACATTTTGATGAAAGAAAATCTTACAGGCTTGGACGAAATCGTTGTAGTGGGATATGGTACTTTAAAAAAACGTGAGCTAACAGGAGCTATATCTTCAGTAAAATCTAAAGACTTAATGAAAACACAAAGCTCTGATTTTGCTTCTGCTATTCAAGGAAGAATGGCAGGAGTAAGTGTTCGTCAAGGTAACGCCGCACCTGGTGAGAATGCTACGATTACTATTCGAGGGATTACCTCTTTTCAAGATGGAGGCTCAGGACCCCTATATGTTGTAGACGGAGTTACTTATATTGAAAATCCAAACATTACACCACAAGAAATTGAGTCTATAGAAGTTCTCAAGGACGGCGCTTCAGCAGCCATTTATGGCTCTAGAGCTTCTGGAGGTGTGATCTTAATTACTACTAAAAAAGGAAAAGAGGGTCAAATGAAAGTGAGTTTTGATTCTTACTACGGTGTTCAAAATATAACCTCAGGTCTTCCACTAGCGAACACCCTAGATGCTCTTTACATCAATGATATCCTATACCGATATGATGACATAAACTTCAATCCTTTAGATCAAAATCCAGATGGCTTAGAATACAATACAGATTGGATGAACCTACTTCAAGTGGATGAAGCTCCTATTCAAAATCACTCTCTAAATGTTAGTGGAGGGAAAAACGGATTAACATATAGTGTGGTTGGAACATTTTTTAATCAAACAGGGTCTCTGATTAATTCCGATTTTAAAAAACAATCATTAAGAAGCAACACGGGATTCAAAAAAGGTAAATTTACAGCACAGGCAAATTTGAGTGTAAATTTTAGCGAACAAAAGCGAGAACCCTACGGAATCATATATGATGCCATAAGACTCCCTCCATACAGACCCCCATTTGACGTAAATGCTGATGTTTTTGAAACCGATTCTGAAGACCAAAATAACACGGAAAGAATTTCTAATTTTGCTGGAAAACTCAAGCAAGAAAGCTCAAACAAAATCAATAACTTCAATGGAAATATACAGCTTGGATATGAAATCATTGAAGGGCTAACCGCTAGGGCCAACATAGGCAGATCTTATTATAACAAGAAGGATCGTTTTTTTCAACCAAGTTTTGAGATTTATAATGGTCTAGGAGAAATTAACCTTGGAGCTAGCAACTTAAATGCTCAACTTAGATTGGGCGATGCGACAAGCAATAGGAGTATCGATGAATTTACGTTGAGCTATAATAAAAGCTTCAAAAAACATCATTTTAAATTTTTGATTGGGAATACCTATGAATCGTCTCGATACGAGTTTTACAGAACAGGCGCCAATAACATCTCCAGCAACCTAACGCCTGTTTTAGGAAATGGTGAGCCTATTATTGGGACACAAACCATAAACAAAACCGAGAGTGTATCCTACTTAGGCAGAATCAATTACAATTATAATTGGAAGTACCTTTTGAGTCTTGTTGTGCGACGAGATGGTTCTAGTAACTTTGGAAGCCAAAAATACGGAACCTTCCCTTCTGTTTCTGCTGGATGGAATTTTTCTAACGAATCCTTCTTTAAAAATTTAAAAAACACCATCTCTACGGCGAAATTGCGTATTGGATACGGCACTACAGGAAGCGACAGGATTCCACCATACAGCTTTAGTAATGTTGCTATTGCAAATGTGGATTACATCTTTGGCGGTGGCCAATTCTCCCCCAACTTGATGTCCGGATTTACACAGCCTGGATTTATAGACCCGAATTTAAATTGGGAGTCAAACATCAGTAAAAATATTGGATTGGATTTAACTTTTAAAAGCGGAAAGGGAGGTCTTGAAATCGATCTATACGAACAAGACAAGAAAGATATGTTATATGCGTTTGTTACACCAATTTCGGCAGGATCAACCCCTGTAAATGGAGAAACCTTTGATCGTTTTTTAACCAATATTGGAGACTTAAGAAACAGAGGAATTGAAATCAATGCGTTTTACAACCACGAATTTGGACCAGTTTCGACTAAATTCAGTGCAAATTTTACAAAAAATGAAAATAAAGTTGTAAAACTATCTAGGGAGGGAGAGGTTATTTTTGATGGTTATCCAAATATCATAAGAGTCAATCAAACAGAGCCTGTGGCTGTTCTGGAAGCAGGCTTGCCTGTTGGCGCCTTTAAAGTTTATGAAACCAATGGAACCATTAAAACAGATGAAGAACTGGCAGCATATCAACTCCTAGACCCAAATGCACAAAAAGGAGACTTAAAGTATGTAGATACAGACGGTAATGGAGAATTAAATAACAATGATAAGGTTTACAAAGGTTCTTATCAACCAGATTTTGAAATAGGTTTTAATATAGATGCTAATTACAAGAATTTTGATTTCTCTGTGCAATTCTATGCAGTCAGTGGCAACACTATTTACAATGGTCAAAAACAATATGCCTACAGCACAAAACGACATAGAGATTTGGTGTACAGTTGGACCGATGAAAACCCTACATCCAATATACCCACACCACGTTCAAACATAGAACACCCCAATGTTCAAACCTCAACGGATTATTTTCTTGAGGATGGGTCGTTCATTAGAGTTCGTAATATAATTCTTGGTTACTCACTGAGTAATAAATTATTAGATAAAATAGGGGTTGAAAACTTTAGGTTCTATATCAATGCTCAAAACCCCATCACTTGGACCAAGTACTCAGGGTTTGATCCCGAGGTTGGAAGCAGCAATCCATTTAATGGAGGCTTAGATAGAGGAAACTATCCAGTTACTGCAAATTATAGCGCTGGTATCTCTATTACATTTTAATTTTTTAAAAACTAAAAAAATGAAACTAAAAAAATCAATTATAGTACTAATAAGTTCAATGGCTCTAATTTTCAGTTGTAGCGATGATATCCTTGATGTAGAAAATCCTAATAACCTAAGTCTAGATTATTTCTGGAATTCTGAAAGTGACCTCCAACAAGGATTGGTAGCCACTTATGCTGCATTACAACTTGACGGCCTTTTTGGTGGATCAGCTGCCACTCAACATCCCGTAAGGTCAGACACAGGAAGACCCAATAATTGGAATGCCAATGCAATTGGTCTAAATAAATTAGCATTTAACGAAAACTCAGACATCGTTAAAAAACGATGGCGCGATTGTTACATTGGTATATTTCGAGCCAATCAAGTGCTCGAAAATTTAGATTTATCAACTCAAAATAGAATTCAAATTGAAGCTGAGACAAGATTTTTAAGAGGCTTTTATTACTATTCACTCTACAGAGGATATAATGATGGAAGTGTAATTATACATACCACTGTACCAGAGTCTAGTGAAGATTTTTATAAATCGCCGTCACCAGCAGAGGATGTTTATAATTTAATTCTTTCTGATTTAGAGTTTGCATACAATAATTTACCAGAGCAATACGACAATAATCAAGACATTGGAAGAGCGACCTGGGGGGCAGCGGCTGCAATGCTCGGGAAGTTGCATATTAATGAACATAATTACACAGATGCTAAAGATAAATTCCAAGAAATCATTAATAGTAATTTGTACAGTCTTACAGCCAATATTGGAAATAATTTTGACGAAGAGAATGAAATGAACAGCGAATCTATTTTTGAAGTCGCATTTTCTACAGAACTTAGTACAGGAACATCTAATGGCGCAGCGGATGGTCCACTGGGCTCAGAAGCCACATCACGAGCAAGAACATTAGCACCAGTTGAGGGTGGTGGATATAGAACTATTATGCCATCCTATTACATGACCATGCTATTTAAAAAAGACACTATGGATATAACAAATCCAATTAATAGCATCAGAACAGGCGTTGCAAACTATTCCATTAGAACTTCTATGTCAATAGCCATCGCAGACGACGACAATACTACAATATACCAAATACCATCAGATGGTTTGCAATATAATAATAATGAAGCCTCTTATTTAAAAAAATTCCAAAATTGGACATTGTTCACAGAAAGCGATCAATCTATTTCTGGGATTAATGAAAGAGCCATCAGACTGGCAGATATTAAACTTTTATATGCTGAATGTTTACTCATGCTAAATGGATCCTTTGATGATGCCCTTGGACAGATTAATGACATAAGACAAAGAGCTGGTGTTGTTTTACTCAATTCAGTCGATTATGACCCAGAAAGTCTAATGGAACATATTATGTGGGTAGAACGCCCTTTAGAACTTATGTTTGAAGGTCATGATACGAGATGGGAAGATTTAACACGATGGGATAAAGTACAAGAGCAATATGATCGTTTAGCTTCAAAACGTTACGTTTTAATTCAGAAAAACCTGTATGAATTTGATCCAGTTATTCACACCAATTTTACTGAAGAAACAGCACTTAAAGAATTTGAGGATGCAGCTAATTCATATCAGCCAGGAACTCATAATTATTTTCCAATTCCATCGACAGAACAGAACTCGAATCCAGATCTTTTCAACTAAAAATATTTCTTTTACAACAAAGACATTAAAATAAAATATTATGATAATAAATTGCAAGAAGATATCAATTTTAGGTTTGATCGCACTAGTAGTCGTTGCTTGTCAAAAAGACGATGCGATCCCGGAATACAATAATTTTTCGGACGCATTAGCCACTTCCGGCGATAAAAGAATTCAAAGAGACGATTTTGCTTCCTTTGCGGATTTATCCAAGGGTGTAACCAATAGAACTTGGACCATTCCAGAATCAGCTTCCATAGTTAATCTTGAAGGAAGAGACCCTTCTGAAATTGAGATTATTCGTGTACAGTTTGATGAACTCGGTCAGTTTGAAGTGAATTTGAAAGATGAATTTATGGATTCTAGTGTACAACTCGATACAACTTTCAATGTAACTGTTTTGGATTATGTTCAAACAAATTTTGATGTTATTTCCATAGATTCTGATTTTTATGAAGAAACGCCAACACAAATAACAATGTATGAAGGTGGCACCATTACATTTCAGGACGTATCAACAGGTAATCCAAACAGGCGAAAATGGACGTTTTCTGGAGGTGACCCCTCATCAGCTGGGGGAATAAGTATTGAAGAAGATGATGATGTAAGTACCATTTCGGTAACCTACCCAACTATTGGCACCTACGATATGGAACTAATTTCATGGAGACAATATCCTGAGGGGGCTGCTGATACGTTACGAATTCCTGACTATATTAATATTGTTGAAGCACCACCTGTTATAAAAAGCATAAATGAAAAAATTAATGGGGAAATTCATTTAAAGTATAATGTCGCATTACAATCTTCAGGTGATTTACCTTCTTATTTTACCTTAGAATTTGATGATGAAGAAATAGAAATATCAAGTGTAGAAATACACCCCAATGATAATACTATTTTAAAAATTATTCCCAACACCAATTCTTCATCTGGAAACACTAGGCCAATACTATCTGTTGCATTATTAACATATAACGGCGAGGGAGACTTGTCAAAATTAAATAATTCAAATATTGGAGTTCCTGCATTTATTGATCAAGAGGTATCACATGAAATATACGGATTTGAAGATAGTGGCTTGGGCTGGGATGTAGCTTGGCAATGGGATAATGTTGGAGAAATTACATACCCAACTGATAATCCTGCTTCGGGTCAACACAGCATGAAAATGGAGGCTAACTCAGACGCTAGATGTAGAGCTTACAGCAAAACTGAAGAAGCGTATTTCGATTTAGACAGTAGTAAAAGTTACACCATTGAATTTAAAATTTGGATTGATACCAATTATACAGATACCAATATATTCCCCGAGGTCTTCAAATCTGACCAATGGTTGGGAGAAGGGTTTTGGACATCTGTAGCTAATCTACCTAGAGGCGAATGGGTAACAGTCAATAAAGAAGCGGTAAAAATATGGAGCCCCGATGTATCTGGTCAATATTTCTTTTCTTTTAGATTTCAAAAAATTGGCATTGTTTATATTGATGATGTCAAAATTTACGAAGTAGAATAAAGTATATAAAAGTCAATAAAGACCTTTGAGAAAATGAGTTTTAAACTTAAAATTTATACTATCACACTTGCATTTGCATCAAGCATTAACTTATATGGCCAAGTGAATGTTGTATTGGTTGAACCATCTGTTCAAAAGTTTATTGGCGACGTATCAGAACTAGATCGTACAAAATATTTCAATATTCATGCTCCTGGAAGCTCTCCATTACTTGAGTCGTTTTATAAAGACTATAATGTTGAACAATCAGGAAGAGGATTTTATGGTCCTGGAATAGATGCTAAAAAAATAATGGGAGAAGTTGGCGTGTATCCAAAATCCAAAAATAAAAATGACGAAAACCTAAAGCCCGTAAATCGATATATCGCCACAGAACATCCTCGGAATTTATACAAAGAGGGTATTGACTCAGAGGCGGTTTCGGACTGGGCAGTCGAATATTTTAAAAATGTCAAGGAAAATAACAGACCATTGTGGTATGAGCCAATGAATGAACCTTTTGTTCATGCCAAAGATTTTTATGAAGAAAAAGATTGGGATCCTGTTGCAGAATTACGGGTTAAAACAGAAATGTCTAAACTTTTTAGGGCACTTGCAGAAAAGATTCATGCAGATCCTGCTTTAAAAAACATTAAAGTAATGGGCTACAGCGCTGCATGGCCATCTTTTGAATTAAAAGATTTTAAAAACTGGGAAACCAATATGGGTCTTTTTCTGGACATCGCTGGAGATGAATTGGATGCAATTTCCTACCATCTATACGATGGGGTAAACCAAGTGGGACAAGAAAACAAACGCTCAGGAAGTAACAACGAAGCTATAATGGATCTCATTGAAACATACAGTCACCAGCGTTGGGGATTTATTAAACCACATGCGATTACAGAATATGGTGGAATCGAGGTTTCTGAATTTTCCTTAATCCGAAACATGCAATCGATTCGATCCCAAAACGCTATGATTTTTGGTTTGTTGGATAGGGAAGATCGTTTAGAAATTTCCATCCCATTTACAACAGATAATGCCAAATGGCATATAACTAAAGCAAATAATTATTTACCATATAAAGCTGTCCTGTGGCGTCCAGAAAATATGGGGGTACCAAAGAATCAAATTACAGGGTGGTTATATACCAACCGAATTCAATTTTATGAACTGTGGAAAGCGGTTAAAGGAAAAAGAGTTTTCGTTTCAACATCAAACCCTGATATTCAAGTCCAAGCTTTTTTGGATGAGAAGAAATTATATGTAGCACTAAATAACTTAGACGATGCTGCACAACAAGTAGCGCTAGATATTAGCTCCATAAAATCAAATGTTAGTGATTTATTTGTAAAGTCACTAACTGTATATTCTGATGATTTCCCTCGATATTACGAACAAACCATTGGCACAATTCCTGATATTTTTTCTATAGATCCTGCAGAAACAATTGTACTAGAATTTAATTTAAAAAACAGTATTAAATTTAATAATAAAATTAAATCCAGCCGTTACTACACTAACAATTACTTACTCCCTATTGAAGCTCAAAAAGAGTTAGTTTTTGAATTTAACGAAGTTCAACTTGGAGTTGGATTTGCCAAACTAAGCATGAGTATAGGTAGGGGGCATGATTTGTCAAAAACTCCTGAAGTTTTTGTTAATGACAATAAAGTTGAAGTTCCTTTGAACTGGAAAGGGTATGACCAAGCCAATAGAAAAAAATTCTTTGGGGCTATAGAAATTCCTGTTCCAATGGAATTAATTAAACAAAATAATTCCGTTCGTGTTACTTTTCCAGATACTGGTGGGCATTTAAGTTCTCTAATTTTAAATGTGGAAATAATAATAAATTAGTTAAAACTTAATGAAAACAAGATATTACAATATTTTTTCAATCGTCCTTGCTTTTAGCATCAACTGTGTTAATAGCCAAAATGTTGTGAATTTCACAACAGATGAGGGTTTTATAAGTGGCGCTCTTTATAATCAACCAAATTGGGATGCTAATTTTCAAACATCAACTTGGATGGTCGATGCCTCTCAAGGAATGGTTACTGCAACTGATCAGTGGAAAAGAGCGGCATGGGAACAGGGGTTTTCATTGTCTGGAGTTGGAGATGAAATTACTTTTAGAGTAGATTTGAATTTTACAGGAACCTTTACTGCGCAAAACAACCCTTTGATAAAAATTGGTTTTAGTGCATCAAGTGATGTTGGCAGTTCAAATCCACCTTCAAATACTGTCTTTTTATCTACCACGGAAGACAATGAGGATACGCCAGGTGGGGCACTTCAAATCCGTAACAATACAAATAATGCTCCCCTAAGTTTAGAAACTGTTTTACCCATTTCTGATTGCCAAGGACTAAATGGAACAACAGATGATTTGGCCGTAATTGTAACTCTTAGCCTTGGTGAAAATGCAACGTCTTCAATAATTTCTGGAAAACTTCTTAATATAACTGATGGTACTTCGTCTAATCTTGGCTCTTACAGTGGAATAGACACTCAAGTTTTTGATGCTGCAGCATCCAATATTTATGGCTATTTTCAAGCTCAATCTTTTATAACAGGGAGTGGCTTATCAGCAATCAATGTAAAAAAAGTTAGTATATCCACCAATATAGATGTCTTTCCAAAAGTCAAACGAATAATTGGAGGAGTTTCAACTTTAGATCGTACTAAATATTTCAATATTCATTCTAATGCAAATGACGTTGAAGCTGATCTTTACACAGACTACAATGTAAGTCAAGTAGGTAGACAATTTTGGTCACCCGGATCAGCTGCCATACAAAATACAGGGGTTTTTGGCACCTACCCAGGGCCGCTTAGTGGAAATACAGAATTGCGCGAAGTTAGAAGATATGTAGCTACTGATCATCCATATAAAGTCTATGAAGAAGGGCTTGATCCTATTCCATTTGCTGATTGGACCGTTGAATATTTTAAGAATTATGTAGATGTATATTTAAGGCCAGAATATTACGAACCTATGAACGAACCTTTTGTACATGCAAGAGATTTTTATGAAGAACTTGATTGGGATCCTGTTGCAGAGGCTAGGGTAAAGCTAGAAATGGCTCAATTTTTTAAGCATGTTGCACAAAAAATTCATGCCGCTCCAGAGTTAGAGAATATGAAAATCCTTGGATATTCTGCTGCATTTCCATCATTTGAAAAGAATGATTTTTCTATTTGGAATGAAAATATGAAAATGTTTATGGATGAAGCTGGCCAAGACGTAGATGTTTTTTCAACACACATTTACGACGGGATTAATCAGATTGGGCAAGACACCCGAAGATCTGGCAGTAATATGGAGGCTATTTTAGATTTGATTGAAACTTACAGTTATGTTAAATGGGGGATTATAAAACCGCACGCCATTACAGAGTTTGGAGGTATTGAAAATGGAGAATATAATGATATCATGAATGTTCAATCCATACGCTCTCAAAATTCAATTCTTTTTGGGCTTTTGGAAAGAACCGATCGCGTTGAAATTGCCATACCATTTACTACAGGGAAATCTAAATGGCATATTACAGAAGAAAATAATTACATGCCCTACAAAGCCGTTCTTTATAAGCCAATTCCTATTGGGGTACCACTAGAGCAAGTAACTGGGTGGGAGTTTACAAACAGAATTCACTTTTATAACCTATGGAAAGATGTTTCTGGCGATAGAATATTGATTCAATCAGACAATAAGGACGTCCTTGTTCATTCATTTTTGGATGGCAATAAATTATATGTGGCCCTAAACAACTTAGATGATTTTGATCAGCCCATTAATTTAAACTTAAATGGCAATCTTCCTAATATTTCGGAATTAACGATTAAATCTTTAATTATTCACCCTGATACTGATCCAGACTATACAATTCAAACTTCTTCTGAACTATTGGATTCATATAGCCTTAAAGAAAACGAAACCGTGGTGTTGGAATATACCTTTTCTGAGCCGATTACATTTGATAACGTCATCCAATCTAAACGCTATTATAGTACAACTTATTTGCAAGCCATTCAAGCTAACAATACAATCAATTACAATTTTAATAATGTTGATTTAGTGGGAAGTTCTGGATATGCCATGCTGGCCATGAGTATTGGACGTAAACACGACCGATCAAAATCACCAACTGTTATCGTAAACGGTGTTTCAATTCCTGTGCCTAGCAATTGGAAAGGTTATAATCAAACAACTAGAGATGATTTTTTTGGAACTATAGAAATTCCTGTACCTATTGATGTTATCCAAGAAAGCAACTCGGTTTCAATTACATTTGAGGACTCGAATGGTCATCTGAGTTCTTTAGTATTAAACGTAGCGTCATATGATTCGTCATTGTTGGGAATTAATTCAATTGAAGTTTCAACGCAAAAATTGAAGTTATACCCCAACCCCACGGCAGCACAGCTAAATATCGTAAATGCAAAAATGGATAGTGTAATTTCTATCTATTCAATTACGGGTGTTAGAGTTTTTATAAGTAAGTATGACGGTCTTCCGATTAATTTGAATCAACTCACCAATGGACTTTATTTTGTCAAAATAGATAATACCACTTTGAAGCTAATCATCAAAAATTAAAAGGATGTTGATAAGGCGCTTTTTAATATCCTTTTGTGTACTAACTCATGTTTTCTTAGGTTTACAGAAACTGAGTGCACAAGAAGAATCCTCAAAAATTTTTGAAAGTGGAAACATCATCTGTTTTTTAGGCGATAGCATAACTCATGGAGGTCAATACCACGAATTTTTACAGCTGTTCTATGCTACTCGCTACCCCAATTTAAAGCTGACTTTTCACAACTGTGGAATATCAGGAGACAATGCCGAAGGTATGATCTACAGGTTAGATAAAGACGTGTTTATACACAAACCAAGCCATGTGTTTTTAATGACTGGAATGAATGATGTGATACGAACACTTTATTTTGAAGGCGAAGCTTCAAATGAAATTGTGCAAAACAGAAAAAAAGCTTTGGATGAATACAAACGAAACATAGACATTTTAGACAAAAAATTTGAAACATCAGACATAAGGCCACTGTATCTTACCCCTTCAATTTACGACCAATATTCAAAAATTGAGCGCGAAAATAATATGGGCTGTAATGATGCACTCATAGAATGCTCAACCCATCTCAAAAAAATTACAAAACAAAGAAATACAACTGTGATTGATTTAAATTCTTCCATGAAACATATTATGGAGCGAGAACTACAAAACGATTCCTTATTTACAATTGTTGGTAAGGACCGAGTACACCCAGAAACAACAGGACACTTCGTTATGTTTCATGAAATTTTATCCGCTATAGAATCTCCGAGTGTTGTCGCTCAAATTTCAATTGATATTAATCAAAATAATTTTATAAAAACAAAAAATTGTATTGTTGAGAATTTTCAAGTTTCAAGCGATGATATTTCTTTTAGTTGTGTACAAAATAGCTTACCATTCCCAACAAATAAAGCGATAGATAAGGCCCTATCTTTGGTCTCTTTTGAAAACGACTTCAATAAAGAAATACTACAAATAAAAGGTTTAAAAAATGGTAAGTATAATCTTTTCATTCAAGATATCTTTATTAATAGCTATTCTGCGGAACAACTCAAGAGTGGAGTCAATCTTTCGACTCAAGTGAACACCCCACAATACAAACAGGCGCTAGATATCATGAAACTTTGTGAAGATTATCGAAAAACAAGCTACCAACTTCGTGCGATTCCATTTATGGAGTATAAATATCTTCGAGACTACAGTGGTGATAATCAACTACAAGGGAAACAAATTCATTTGAATAAAAAGCTAAAAGCAATTGAAGGAAAACCGTATCATAATTACATCAAAAAAAGCATGGATGCCTATGTTGAAACTCTTCCCAAACAAGATTCATTAAATAAACAATTAAGACAAGTTGAGAATGCTATTTACAAGAAAAATAAGCCTAAAACTTTAGAGTGGAGGCTTACTAGAAGATAATGAGCCCAAACACTTAACAAATCTATTACTAATTAGAACATTTATAGTATCCCTAAATTTTAATTATAATTAATTTTATAAAAATTAAACTAATAATTATGAAAAAACTTTACACACTAATTACTGCACTTGTCTTTATGACAATTAATGCACAGACTACCGTAAACTTTACGGATGGAGAGGAATTTTCTAATGGAGCTTTATACAATCAAGATGGTTGGGATTCCTCTAATACACCTACAACATGGATGGTTGATACCTCAATAGGAGCAATAACTTTATCAAATGACTGGCAAAGAGCAGCTTGGGGACAAGGTTTTTCTGTTTCTGGAGCTGGTGAATCTATAACCTTTAGAGTAGATCTCAAATTTATAGGAACTTTCGGAACTAATAACAATCCACTTATAAAAATTGGATTTAGTTCTTCCAGTGATGTGGCTAGCTCTACGCCTCCAGCCAATGTTGTTTTTCTGAGGACTGCAAGTTATAATACTCAATTGCAATTGGGTAATAATGTTAACACTGATGCTTTGAGCCCAAATGCTTCTCTTTTAATCGCAGATTGCCAAGCTACAGGAAAATCTGATGATTTAGCGGTACTAGTGACTTTGACCCTTGGTACTGATGCAGCGACTTCAACAATTTCTTCAAAATTAATGAACTTAACAGATGGTACTGAGACCGTCATTGGGTCTTATACAGAAATAAATTCAAACGTTTACTCAGCAGCAACGACCAATATTTATGGTTTTATTCACGCTCAGTCATTAACTACGACGGGAAGTAATGCAATAACTCAAGTGCAAGTTAGCTCTGTGACGATGGCTCCAGGAAACACACTAAATACGAATTCATTTAGTTTGTCTGAATTTATACTTTCTCAAAATCCTGTCGATGATAGACTTGAATTATCTGGTTTGAATTTGGGAACTACTTTAAAGATTTATAACTTAACTGGAGTAAAAGTAGATAGTTATATCTACGATGGTAGTCCGCTGAGCTTGGGGCACCTAAACTCTGGAGTTTACTTTATGGAGAGCCCTGGGTACACTGTAAAAAAGCTGATAAAAAAATAATTTTTTTTAACCAACTTGAATAATTCACAAAGCCACTTTAAGTAAGGTGGCTTTTTTTATTAAAATTACTAATTTTATAATCGGTGAAAGTAATATTCTATTTTATATGTTTTTGGTCTTTATTTGGATTTTCACAAGACACTATTCTTCCACTTTATTCAAAACATATTCCATGTAGTAGTTTTGATAAAATTGAAAATAATTTAACAATATTTGAAAAGGATCAAAAAAAATATACTCCACAATTGTGGTATTATCCTACTCCTCATCCAAAAAAAGAAGTACCAGCGGTTTTAATAATTCCTGGAGGGGGCTACAAAAATTTAGCTTTTGAACATGAAGGAATAAAGGTTGCTGAATGGTTAAATAAAATTGGGATTAGTGCCTTTGTTTTAAGGTACAGAACTCCACATTGGGAATCCAAACCATGTAAGACAAAAGTTGCTTTATTAGATGCACAACGTGCTTTACAAATGGTAGCTGAAAACGCAAAAAAATGGAATATAGACAACTCTAAAATTGGAATAATAGGATTTTCGGCAGGAGGCCACCTTGCGGCTACTCTTTCAAATCATTTTGATTTTAATAACTTAGAAAAAAGTACAAACAAAAAAAGTTATAGACCAAGTTTCTGTATCCTTGTTTACCCCATCATTAGCATGAAAGATAAACTCACACACCTGGGCTCTAAGAATAGTTTGTTGGGAAGCTCTCCTACAGATGAGGAAGTTCACTTCTTTTCAAATGAATTACAAATAAGCGCTGAAAAAACACCTCCAACATTATTGATTCATGCCATAAACGATGCTGTAGTCATCCCAGAAAATAGTATACTGTACCACAAGGCCTTGCAAGAAAATAAAATTCCAACAAGACTTCATCTTATGGAGCAAGGTGGTCATGGATTTGGAATTAAAAACGCACTAGCACCTACTAACTCATGGCTAAAAATCACTAAAGAATGGCTTAAAAATCAAAAAATCATAGCTCATTAATCAAACTTTAGTTTACTGGTTTTCTTATAGGAATTTCCTACAATAGCTTTAAATGCTCTCATCATCTCATCTCTTTTTTCGGGCATCTTTTCTGCTAGGTTATTTTGCTGTGATGCATCATTTTCTAAATTGTAAAGTTGAAATTCTTCGCCATTCCCGGTTTCTATTCCTTTAGTTAAAAACATTTTTGGTCCAGGATAAGGTGGAATCAATACCCAATCGCCTTGACGATAGGCTGTTCTGGATGTCGCTTCTAAAATGATATCACTTCGTCCTTTGACGCTTTTTCCTAACAATAAATCCAAATGATTTTCGCTATCAAGATTATTTACCGGTTGTTTAATCAGATTTGATAGCGAGGATAACCAATCCACCTGTGAAATAATTTCGTTGGTTACACCTGGTTCAATATGTCCCTCCCAGTAGGTAATGAAAGGAACTCTAGTACCTGCTTCATACAAACTGTACTTTCCTCCTCTTAAATTGCCTGTTGGGGTATGTTTTCCTAATTTTTCAATAGCATCATCCTCATAGCCATCATCCAAAACCGGTCCGTTGTCACTTGATAAGAAAATTAAAGTATTTTCCAAAACACCTTCTTTTTTAAGTGTTTTAATGAGTTCTCCAACGCACCAATCAGCCTCAGCAATTACATCGCCTCTGGGGCCCATTCCTGTAGCACCAACAAAGCGTGGATGAGGAGTTCTTGGAACATGAGGTTGTTGCAATCCATAGTACAAAAAGAAGGGTTTGTCTTTGTTGGTTGTTATATAAGTTTGAGCTTCTTTAAGAAAGTCATCAGCCATATCTTCATCAATCCAGCGTGCAGCTTGCCCACCTTTCATGTGCCCAATACGAGGAACACCATTGACAATGGTTCTGTTGTGTTGTGGATCACCTTTCATTTTTAATAAATGTGGTGAATCCTCTCCTGTGGGTTCACCTAGAAAATTTTTCTTGTAATCAATTTCAATGGGGTCATTCTGATCCTTGTTATATACATCTCCATTTTTAATATATACTGTTGGAACTCTGTCTTGTGTTGCTGCCATTATAAAGCTATAGTCAAATCCAACTTCGTTGGGGCCAGGTGATATGTGCGAATTCCAATCTACGTTACCTGTTCCAAGACCTAAATGCCACTTGCCAATGACTGCGGTTTTATAGCCATGATTGCGTAACATTTTTGGAACTGTAATTTGAGCTGTATCGATGAGAAGTGGTGCCGTACCAGGAAGGATTTTTGCATCCCTATTTCGCCAGGGGTATTGTCCTGTGAGAAGTGCATATCGACTAGGTGTACAGGTTGCAGAAGTGGCGTAACCATTGGTGAACTTAAGACCATTATCTGCCAAAAAATCAATGTTGGGGGTGTTTAACTCTTCGGCTCCGTATGAACTAACATCACCATAACCCAAATCATCGAGATAAATAAAAATGATATTAGGATTAGAATGGTCTGTTGTTTTATTTTTTTTCTGATTACAAGAACTCATCATTGAAAAAGCAATCACGATTAATACATATTTCATCTTCTTGTAATTTATTATTAAGTTATTAATTTTTAAGATTAGCACTCCATTTGATGTTTTGATATATAAATTTAATCAAACTCTCAGACATTTGATGTTTTCAATCCAAATAAAGTAATATATACAAAACACAAAGCAGGTAATATAAATGAAAAATTAACTTCAGATACTCCTAAAATAGTAATATCATTAACTCCATAACCACCAAGGTCAATAAGCATCCCTTGTAATTTAGGCATCAAGGCCCCGCCTACAATAGCCATAACAAGTCCAGCAGAACCAATTTTACTTTCATCTTCCGTTAAGCCTCCAAGAGCAATTCCATAAATTGTAGGAAACATCAGTGACATAAAAAAGGAAACCCCAACTAAGCAATAGAGACCTATATTATTTCCTATAAAAATAACACCCAGAGTGCTTATGGTCGCAAAAATTGCGAACACCATCAAAAGACGACCTGAGTTTATAAATCGTAGTAATAGGGTTCCCACAGCACGACCAAAGGTGAAAAAAATAAAAGCAGCCATTTGGTAGTAACCAGCCGTCACGCTCTCCATACCCATACCTTCAGCATATTGGTAAATATAGGTCCAGCACATAATTTGTGCACCTACGTACATAATTTGAGCTAAAACCCCTTTTGAGTAGATTTTATTTTTAAGTAGTCTTTTAAAAGTTTTCTTCACATTTTCATTTGAACCTTCCTCTTTTATATTGGGCATTTTGCTTACTAAAAACAATACAAATACAGCGATAATAACCAATCCTAAAATTACATAGGGGTCTCGAATCACCATCAAGTCCGTTGTTTTGATTAGGGTTTTGGAGGCCTCATCTAAGGCGCTAAAATCTGTGATGTCATCTGATTGAAGTTTCTTTAATACATACTGCTGAGCTACAAAAAGTCCCAGAATTAGTCCAATTGGATTAAATGCCTGTGCTAAATTTAGCCTT
>Ga0209712_10000715_pt1 | contig 28784 bp, 24 predicted proteins | sample ArcOceMetagenome_FD_187443 | JGI IMG/M metagenome (GOLD analysis project Ga0209712, IMG submission 187443) | Marine eukaryotic phytoplankton communities from Arctic Ocean - Arctic Ocean - Greenland ARC118M Metagenome (SPAdes) (version 2) | ecosystem: Environmental > Aquatic > Marine > Oceanic...
GTTCCGCCATCAGCTTGGAGTACATCACAGTCAATAATAATGGTGTATTCGCCCATGGCTTTGAGGTCAACAGCCGATCGCAACGAGCGACCGATTAAACGTTGAATTTCTAGGGTGCGACCACCCTGTTTGCCGCGAGCGGCTTCTCGATTCATGCGTTCATTTGTTGAGCGAGGAAGCATGCCATATTCGGCAGTAATCCAGCCGCGGCCTTCACCTTTCATAAATCTTGGAACGCCTTGTGTTACCGATGCTGTACATAGCACGCGTGTATCACCAAATTCAGCAATAACAGAGCCTTCGGCGTGTTTGGTTGCTTGGCGTGTAAAGGTGACTGAACGTAATTGATTGTTGCTACGGCCGCTAGGTCGATCCATAAGATAAAATCCTGATATTAAGAAGTGAGAGAGTCATTGTTACGCATAAGTATCAATGACAGGGTGTGTACGATTTTTTCGTATTATACACTGGCGATAACTTTGCACCATCGTCTAAATGTTCGGTTACAGGTACAATGTTTGTTTACAGCTGCAATGTTCGTATAAATGTACAAAGTTAAGATGCGGATACAAATGCCAATACCTATTTAAAGTTGATTGCTATAGCGTGAGAGTTTATCTACGCTCACACTTCTGGTTTTTAATTCAGAATGAAATTGACTTAACATCCATATAACTCCATGACCAAAAAATTGTGACTAAGAGCCTTATGACAAAAAAATCAAATTTAACTGCTAATAGCATGACCGCATTTGCGCGAGTACAAGGTGATAATTCGTTAGGGACTTACGCATGGGAATTGCGCAGCGTTAATCATCGTTATCTTGAAACGCAATTTAAACTACCTGACAAATTAAAAGTGTTAGAGCCGGCTTTAAGAGAGCGCATGCGAAATGCCTTGGCGCGCGGTAAAGTTGAGTGCAATTTATATTTTAAGGCCAATGAATCTGAGCAAGGCTTTATTGTGAATGAAGAAAAAGTGACTGCCTTATTGGCGGCTGCTCAACAGTTGAATGAAAAAAAATCAGATATTGCGCCATTAAGCACCTATGAATTACTCCAGTGGCCTGGTGTGTTGCAATCCGTTGAATTGAATATAGATGCCGTTGCTGAAAGTTTATTAGAAAGTTTTGATGATGCCTTGTTGAAGTTGGCCGAAGCGCGAAATGCGGAAGGGCAGCGAATGACAGATGTTATCTGTGAGAAGCTTGATCAGGTTGATAACCTAACGAATCAGGTGAAGCTCAATATGCCGCAAATATTAGCCGAGCATCAAAAACGACTTGAAGAGCGATTAGCGCAGCTAAGTGTTGATGTAGATCATGATCGATTAGCGCAAGAGATTGTTATGTTAGCGCAAAAAGTTGACGTTGCAGAAGAGCTCGACCGATTGGTTGCGCACACGGCAGAGGTCCGAGACACTTTAGCTAAAGATGAGCCTTGTGGTCGACGTCTTGATTTTCTTATGCAAGAATTGAATCGAGAAGCCAATACCTTAGGTTCTAAGTCGATTGCTACCGATAGCAGCCAAGGTGCAATTAATCTTAAAGTGCTTATTGAGCAAATGCGCGAGCAAGTGCAGAATATCGAATAACAGTTTTATCGTTTTATATTATAATAGAATCCGAGTACGAGTCATTATTCAGGTTTATAAAGTATGAGTCCGGTTAGGGGTAATTTATTTACAGTGTCAGCGCCTTCGGGTGCTGGCAAAACCAGTCTAGTCAACGCCTTGGTGGCGACTGATGAGCGTTTACGTGTTTCGGTTTCGAATACCACGCGCGCCATTCGTCCCGGCGAAACAGACGGGGTTAACTATCATTTTACTGAGGCTGCTACCTTTGAGCAGATGATTAAAGAGGGTAGCTTTCTTGAATACGCAACGGTTTTTGGCAATTCATACGGCACGTCAAAGATTTGGGTAAATGAGCAGCTAGACCTTGGCTTTGATGTGATTCTCGAAATTGACTGGCAGGGGGCGCTTCAAGCTCATCAGTGGTTAGTGGCTGAGCAAGGCAGTGCGGGCATTGGGATATTCATTTTGCCACCCTCTTTGGATGCACTTCGCTCACGTTTAGTAGGCAGAGGTCAGGACGGCAGTGATGTTATTGATGGCCGTATGGCTGCTGCCGTCGATGAAATGTCTCATTTTGAGCAAGCTGACTATCTCATTATTAATGATGATTTTGATATAGCATTGGCCGACTTGAAAGCCGTAATTTTGGCCACAAGACTGCGTTTAAGCCAGCAACAACGCCAATACCAGCCTTTGTTGGCATCATTATTGGCCGATTAGGCCATAATGTGGGCGGTTTCATGCTCGCAAATTGAGGCGAATTTGCTTATACTGCGCGGCCATTTTGGTACCTAGCCAAGTTGTTATAGCATTTAACGGTATTGGCTTTTAGGCAGAATCGGGCAGATTTAATCCGGACATCATTCCATGTCGATATCCCAATCGATATCCACATAATAGGCGAACTAATATCATGGCTAGAATTACTGTAGAAGATTGTTTAGATCACGTTGAAAACCGTTTTGAACTCGTAATGGTAGCTAGCAAGCGTGCACGTCAAATTGCGACTCAGGGTAAAGACCCTATGGTTGATGCCGCCGATGATAAGCCACCGGTTATCGCGCTTCGCGAAATCGAAAAAGGCTTAATCGATCCTAAGAATATGGACGCTGAAGAAGAAGTTGATGACCTAACAGAAGAGCTTGCTGCTGAGTTCGGAATCTAAAATAATTTTTTAAAATGTAACAGTTTCTCTACCAAAACCGCCGGCCACAGATTATATTGTGGTCATGGCGGCTACAATTAACGATCTTACCCAAAAGCTTGATGCTTACCTCGATGATGACCAAATAGATTTGGTGCGTCGCGCTTACTTGTGCGCGGAAAAAGCCCATAGTGGACAGACCCGACGCTCTGGCGAACCCTATGTGACTCATCCCTTGGCGGTTGCTCATATTCTTGCTGATATGCACATGGATCATCAGAGCTTAGCAGCGGCGATGCTTCATGATGTCATAGAAGACACAGAGGTCGATAAGCTAGAGATAATAGAGCAGTTCGGTTCAACGGTTGCAGAACTTGTTGATGGCGTGAGTAAACTCACGCAGTTTGAATTTCAAACTCAGGCCGAAAAACAGGCCGAAAACTTTCAAAAAATGGCCATGGCCATGGCGCGTGATTTACGCGTTATTCTGGTCAAACTCGCCGATCGTCTCCATAACATGCGAACCTTGGATGTACTGGGTGCAGAAAAGCGCCGTCGCATTGCCATTGAAACCTTAGAAATTTATGCGCCCATTGCTAATCGATTAGGCATGAATGAAGTTCGCATAGAATTTGAAGACCTGGGATTTGGTACTTTATATCCCATGCGTGCCAAGCGAATACAAGCAGCAATTGAAGCGACGCGAGGGCACCGAAAAGAGCTAATTACTAATATTGAAGCCCAAGTAGGCGAACAGCTATTAAAAGATGGCATTACAGCGAAAGTTATTGGTCGTGAAAAGCATCTTTATAGTATTTATCAGAAGATGCGCAGTAAGAGTCGTTCATTTACTGAAATTATGGATGTGTTCGCCTTTAGAATTATCGTGGAGTCTCCCGATGATTGCTATCGTACGCTCGGCTCCATTCATAGTTTATACAAACCGCGGCCGGGGCATTTTAAAGATTATATTGCCATCCCTAAAGCCAACGGTTATCAATCATTACATACTGTGCTGTTTGGCATGCACGGTGTACCTATTGAAATACAAATTCGCACCAAAGATATGGAGCAATTGGCCAATAACGGCATTGCTGCGCATTGGTTGTATAAAACCAATAATCAAGATGCATCGGTGGGAAGTCATGCGCGAGCGCGTCAATGGGTGCAAGGATTACTTGAGTTACAACAAAATGCTGGTAATTCATTAGAGTTTATTGAAAATGTAAAAATCGACTTATTTCCCGAAGAGGTCTATGTCTTTACGCCCAAGGGAAAAATCATGGAATTGCCATTGGGTTCGACGGCAGTTGATTTTGCTTATGCGGTACATACCGATATCGGAAATAGCTGTGTAGGCTGTCGTATTAATCGACGTCTGGCCGCGCTTTCGCAACCGCTGCAAAGTGGTCAGACCATTGAAATAATTACTGCACCAGGCGCTAACCCTAATCCAAGTTGGTTAGATATTATTGCGACCAGTCGCGCGCGCAGTCAAATTCGCCATTATTTGAAACATCTTAAGAGTGGTGAATCAGTTGAATTGGGTCAGCGTTTATTAAATAAATCGTTAGTGACTTTTAATTCCAGTCTTGAAGATATTACCAGTGAACAAAAAGCGGCATTAGTTAAAAAATCAGGTCATTCCAGTTTTCAAGAAATACTCGAAGAGGTGGGTTTAGGTAATAGAGTTGCTTATCTCACTGCCCGGCAATTGCTCGATATTCATGAAGACGACGCCGGTAATAATATGGTGATTGGTAATCGTGAAAAGCCATTAGTGATTGCTGGCACAGAAGGCATGATGATTAATTTTGCCAAGTGTTGTAACCCAATTCCTGGCGATGATATTGGTGGGCATATTACAGCGGGGCGCGGTGTTGTCGTGCATTTAGCTGACTGTCGTAATTATCATGAGATACAAGAAAAAGATAAAGAAGGTCGTAGCGTTACACTTCGCTGGCACGATAAAGCCGAAGGCGAATACCGTGTCGAATTGAAAGTAGAAGTAGAGCAGCAGCGAGGAATCATTGCATCTTTAGCTAATAAAGTTAATAGCCTTGATGGCAGTATCGAATCGATTAAAGTTGAAGAGCGTGATTCTAAATCAAGCATTATTCATATATTTCTTGCTGTCAGTAACCGTATACACCTGGCAAGAATTATTCGAAGAATACGTGTACTAAAATCTGTTGTTAAAGTTGTTCGCGTTAAACGTTAAACGTTAAAGAGTGAGAGGCAGAAAATAACATTTATGAGTAATAAAATAATTGTTAGTACAGATCGAGCCCCAGCCGCTATTGGTCCTTATTCTCAGGCTGTACGCGTAGATAATACCGTTTATTTATCGGGTCAAATACCTTTAATACCAGAAACCATGTTGCTATGTGATGGTGATATTACTGAGCAAGCAATGCAGGTATTTAGGAATTTAACCGCGGTTGCAGAAGCGGCAGGCGGCACGCTAAATGACAGCGTAAAGTTGAATATATCAATGACAGACTTGTCAGGTTTTGAACAGGTCAATAATGTTATGCAGCAGTTTTTATCTGCACCTTTTCCCGCTCGCGCTTGCGTTCAGGTAGCGGCTCTTCCTAAAGGTGCTTTAATAGAAGTCGAAGCAATATTATATCTTTCAGAATAATTATTTAAAAAATACTAGCTAATAACACCATTAATAAAAGACACTTATAGAATTAGTAAAAAAAACTTACAGAATTTATAAAAGACACTTATACACTCCATAAAAGACATTAGCGGTCATTCAAATATCATGGCATTTTTAGAAGAACGCACTATCAGCTGCCCTTACTGTGGCGAATCAATCGAAGTGCTTATTGAGCCCGTTGAAGAAGCGCAAGATGAAGACGCCGCGCAATATATTGAAGACTGCCAAGTATGCTGCCGACCTATACAATTTAAAATGACGACAGCTTTTAATGGTGAAGTCCACCTTGAAGTGTCTCACGAAAATGAGTAATGAGTAATGAGTAATGATTGCTCGTTGAGTTTATTCTACTTTTGCTGTTAAGCGATTCTTTCTGAATTGCCAAGTCCGAATCACATCAATACGATCGTATTTATTAGCTAATGATTTTGGAAAGGGGTCAAAGGGTGACGCTAATCGAATACTTTCAATCGCTGCGTGATCTAATATTTTTGAACCGGATGAAGCAAGAATAGAAATCTCTTCAACCACGCCATTCGCTTTTAATTTCACTAATAACCGCACATCACCATATAGACTATTGTTTCTAGCGAGCTGAGGATAGTAACGGTTGCCAACGCTCTCTACGCGGTCACGCCACTGATGAACATAGTTAGCATCAGCAGCCTCAATGGTCGATGCCGAACTTAACGTTAACACTCGTGGCTTTCTTGTAAACTGTTGTTGTTTGTCTGCGAGTCGTGCTTCAAGGCTGGCAATTTCTTGGCTTAATTCTGTTAACGTTTTTTCTTCGTTATCTTCTTCACTCACCTCTTTTTCGTCAGTGAGAATCTTCTCTAATTGTATTAGGCTACGCTCTGCATGACCGGTTGTTGTAATAATGCGAAGCTCAGCGATTGGTTGATCTTGTGTTTTTATTTCTTGAACGTCTATTGCTGTAGTAGGTGTAACGGGATTAACCGCGGCGTCATTAAAAGGAGATTGATAAAGGGTCGTCAGCTCGTCATTTTTTTCAGCTTCGCCACTGCCTTGTTGATTACTCTGAGCAGTAAAGTTGGCATCTTCAGGCGCTTCATCACTTTGATGATACGACAGCGTGACTTCCATTTGTGGAGCTATATGCGCTTTGCTCTCGGCATTAAACGCCAGCCAAAATATAATGACCGTGTGCATAGCGAGCGCTATGGCAACAGTGTAACTGAGTCGATAATTTTGGCCGGGGCTATAACTCATCGTTTAGTTATTCTTGGTTAATGTGTTTCACAAATATAAGTCACGTCTTCAAGCATTTAATTTCTCATTAATGCAATCCATTAATTGTCCCGCAATATTTAAATCACATTGCTCATCCAGTTCACGAATACACGTTGGGCTGGTGACATTAATTTCGGTGAGGTAATCACCTATGACATCAATACCGACAAAGAGTAAGCCTTTTTCTCGTAAAGTGGGAGCAACCTGTTCACAGATCCAATAATCGCGTGCTGTTAAAGGCTGCGCCACACCACGACCTCCAGCAGCAAGGTTTCCTCGTGTTTCACCTGCAGCAGGTATTCTGGCAAGCGCAAAAGGCACCGGCGAGCCATCAATAAGAAGAATGCGTTTATCTCCTTGTGTTATCTCAGGAATATAACGTTGCGCCATAAGGCTTTGAGATTGATGTTGAGTCAGTGTTTCGATAATAACGCTGAGATTGGGATCATTCGGTTTAACGCGAAAAATCGATGCGCCACCCATACCATCTAAGGGTTTTAAAATAATATCACTGTGTTCTTTATAAAAACTCTTAATCCGCGCTGCATTGGCCGTAATTAAAACGGGAGGACAGCACTGTGGAAAATCTGTCGCAAAGACTTTTTCATTACAGTCTCGCAGGCTTTGAGGCTTGTTCACTATAAGCGTGCCCAGCTTTTCGGCTGATTCTAAGATGAAAGTGGAATAAAGAAACTGGCTATCAAAAGGGGGATCTTTACGCATTAATATCACGTCAAGATCACCCAGCGGTATTAAGGTCGACTCTGAAAGTGTGAACCAGTTATCTTCGCTGTCACTAACCGATAAACGCTGGCCATAGCCTTGCGCTACGCCATTGTCGATTAACAGGTTTTCTTGCAGAAAATAATGTAATTCCCAGCCTCTTTTTTGGGCTGCAAGCAGCATTGCCAGCGAGCTATCTTTGTAAGGTTTAATGGATTCTATAGGATCCATCACAATGCCCAATTTAATACTCATAATGATACCTGCCTCTATGTTTTGCTAATTGCCGGCAGTGAAGTGCATGCAATTAATGTTGTTCACTGTCTTTCTTAAAGACATTGGTCTATAGCTTTAAAAGTAAACAATTTATTGCTGTCTGAGATTGACGACAATAGTAAATTTTATTTAGAAATATATCTAATTTAATCGGCAACCCAGCGTTGTTCATCTTAATGTCATTGGTTGTAACCCGGAGGCCGAATCGATATGGATTCGCAAGACAAAAATTTAAAAATAATGGTTGTTGATGATAGCAAGACTATACGTCGAACAGCAGAGACATTATTGCAAAGAGAAGGTTTTAATGTCATTACCGCAGAAGATGGCTTTGAAGCATTGGCAAAAATTGCTAACCAAAAGCCAGATTTGATATTCGTGGATATTATGATGCCAAGACTCGATGGCTATCAGACTTGTGCCCTTATCAAGAACAATGCGCATTTTAAGTCGACGCCAGTCATTATGCTATCGAGTAAAGATGGCTTATTTGATAAGGCAAAAGGGCGAATTGTTGGCTCAGATCAATATGTCACAAAGCCATTTAGCAAAGTTGAGTTACTCGAGGCGGTTGAAAATCATTGTCAGAGAGGCGGTTCTACTGATTCTGCTTCCGCTCAGGCATCTTAAATTATGGTCAAGGACATGGAGAAAAGTATGAAGCGAGTACTGGTGGTAGACGATTCACCTACGGAAGCTTATCAAATATCAAATATATTGAATAAACATGGCTACGAAGTGGTAGCAGTAGAATCAGGTGAGGCAGCAGTAGAGTTAGCTAATGAGCAAGTGCCAGATTTAGTGTTAATGGATATTGTGATGCCAGGTATCAATGGGTTTCAGGCAACCAGAGCGTTAACACGAAACCCTAAGACCAGTGATATCCCCGTCATTATGGTCACAACCAAAAACCAACCTTCTGATCGTGAATGGTCACGTAAACAAGGTGCTCGAGGTTATCTTGTTAAGCCGGTGCCCGAAAAAGATTTAATCGATACGATTGCCAATGTATTAGATGCTGTTTGATTTAATGAATATATTGAGATAACTCTACAATGAAAGAAGAAAAACAACCCTTAGATTTATTAAAGCAAATAGCCACTGCCAGTAAAGAGGCTATTAAAACGCGAACTGCTAATAAAGATTTAAAAACGGATTGGAGTGGTATTGGTTTTTCATTGTGTGGCCAGCAAATGGTCGCACCGATGGGCCAAGTCGTAGAAATTATTAACACACCCAATTACACCTTTATTCCTAGAACCAAAAAATGGGTTTTAGGACTGGCAAACATTCGTGGCCGAATGCTACCTATTTATGATATTGAGCATTACTTTGGTTCAAAGTTGGCCGGCAATAGGGCGCGGCATCGCGTTTTAATTGTGGAATCTGAACATGTATATGCGGGCCTTTTAGTCAGTAATGTTTTTGGTTTAAAACATTTTCCTGTCAATAGTTTTAAAGAGGCTTACTCAGATAACGGTGATGCCTTTGCAAGCTGCATAGATTCTACAGGTAATGATGGTCAGTCCGATTGGCTGCGGTTTCAAATGCCCTTATTGACACAGGCACCTGATTTTATGGATGCAGGATTACAAATAAGTAGCCATAAAGCCGTTGCTTAATCTTTATTTTTTGCCCAGTGAAACGACATAGTTATGTGATAGTTGCGTGATATTTACGTGAGAGTTATGTGAGGGTTACGTGATAGTTAACCAGAGTTAAGACAAAGTTACGTCATAGATACACCATAGTAAATCCGTATTCATCTAAACATCGATTTACTTAGACACCAATTAACTTAAACCATTATTAACCAGATTTACGTTGGAGCTTCGAGGATGGACAATATTAGCCGATTTAAAAATAGCGGTCACTCACGGAAAGTGTTTACTTTTTCTATTGGTGTACTTATTTGTGCAACGCTTTTTTTTATTGTGAGTACTTTTATATTCTTGCGTGATGCCGATAGAGATGCCAAATACCTTGAAATGGCGAGTGATATGCGAGTGCTCTTGCATCAAATTTCTACCAGTTCTCGTGCAGCAACTGCCGGTGATGCGTCCGCGTTTTCAACATTGAAAAAAGCCACAGACCGATTTGATCGTAGCTATCGTATATTGCAAACCGGTGATAGTCAGTTGCCGGGTGTAGGAACCATGATGAAAGCTGAGCTTCAAGAATTAGGCAGCATTTGGCGAGGAATAAAAAACAATGCAGAAACCATTGTTAATAACCGTGACCGAATATTATTTTTACATGATGTAGCCAAGACCCTTAACGAAAGTATTCCAGAGCTTCAGCGTGAATATAATCGAGTTGTTGAAGTCCTGCTTGATCGTAACGCATCGAATGAACAAATTGTATATGCACAAAAGCAACTATTGTTAGCTGAAAGGATTGCAAGGAACGTCGATAAGATGCTGAGCGGTGGTGAGGCGACAAGCCAAGCGGCTGATCAATTTAATTTAGATGCAAGTATTTTCGGTGGTGTGTTAACCGGCATGTTAGAAGGTGATAAGCAGTTAGGCCTTGAACGCATTAAAGATGATAAGGCGAGAGCTTCTTTGGAGCGGATAGATACTTTATTCGATTTTGTATCAGGATCAGTAGATGATATTTTTAAAGCCTCACCTGATTTGTTAGGCGCAAAAAATGCTGCCGATGGCATTCTTAATAATTCTCCAAAAATTCTTGATAGAACAAATAGTGTCGTTGAAGGAATAGGCAGCTTGAGCCAGCGTAGAACAGTAGGTGCCGATACCGCCTTTTTTAGTGGAGCACTTATATTAATTATATTAGCCGTCATTGGTACACAGCTTTATAGGAATACAGTGGTTCGTTTAGCCCAAGAGAAAAATGCTAATGAACGAAACCAAATTGCGATTGAGCGATTATTAAATGAAATTGGTAACTTGGCAGATGGTGACTTAACCGCTGAGGCAACGGTGTCAGAAGATTTTACCGGCGCGATTGCTGATTCGATTAATTACACCATAGAGCAACTACGCGTCATTATTTCTTCGATAAATGATACAACCGTAAAAGTCGATTCGGCAGCTAAGGAGACACAGACAAAAGCTTTAACGTTAGCTGAGGCGTCTGAATCTCAAGCCAATGAAATTGCATCGGCTTCTGGAGCTGTTAAAGAAATGGCCGGCACTATGGATAAGATGTCTGTCGATGCCTCGGAATCAGCAACAGTGGCTAAGAGTTCGGTTCAAATTGCAAAATCGGGTGCGAACGTAGTACAGAATACAATTCATGGTATGGATACTATTCGCGAACAAATTCAAGATACGTCTAAGCGCGTAAAACGCTTAGGTGAAAGCTCGCAAGAAATTGGCGACATAGTTTCCTTAATAAATGATATTGCTGATCAGACCAATATCTTAGCTCTAAACGCTTCGATACAGGCATCGATGGCAGGAGAGGCCGGTAGAGGTTTCGCGGTAGTTGCCGATGAGGTTCAACGATTAGCAGAGCGCTCATCAGCTGCAACACGTCAAATAGAGGCTTTGGTAAAAACCATTCAATCAGACACCAATGAGGCAGCGGCTTCTATGGAGCAGACTACCGCCGAAGTTGTTAACGGTGCGGGGCTTGCCCATGATGCTGGTGTGGCGCTCGAAGAAATTGAAAAAGTATCACTAAACCTGTCTGAGTTGATTGAAAGTATTTCTACATCGGCACGCACGCAGGCCGATACGGCAGGTAATATTTCTTTAACGATGAATACGGTAAAAGACATTACCTCGCAAACGGCAGCTGGAACCACCGATGCGGCCGATAAAGTAGGTAATTTATCATTAATGACAAAAGAGCTTAGAGGGTCGGTAGCAGGATTTAAATTACCGGGCGTCGAAATTGATTATCCAACAGTATCAACAAACGAAAATGATGAGGACTATTTTCAAGAAGCAGTCAGTTAAACGTGAGCTTAATAAATACTTAAGCGTTTGAATATCAACATTATTGCTGTCTAGTTTATTGATGGATAAAACGAATATGAATGCAAAGCAAAACCATCGGTCACTCGATTGGATTTCTCAAGGCTTAGACGAGGCTATTATTGGCGCTCGGCAATCGCTTGAGTCTTACTTATCTGGATCGAGTGAGCCCGAAAAGCTGATTGAATGTCGTCGTCATTTAGAAGTTATACATGCATCATTTGATGAAGTGGATTTCCCTTTTGCGACTTTGTTATCTGAGCAGTTAATACTATTAATTGATGTCATTATTAAAGATGACTGTGTGAGTGATGATAATGCATATCAGGCTTTATTAGGTGGCTTACTACAGCTGCCTAATTATTTAGTACGCTTAAGGTCAATACAGAATAATAAAGCGAGCGATATTATTGCTGTAGTAAACGATGTTCGTGCGGCAGCGAATGTCCCCTTAATTGTTGATCAAAATATATTTTCATTAACAGATGATGTTAATGAAAATAATTATTGTATTGAGGATGATTCAGCTCGAAGTCGCGTGCACGATTGTCAAGCAATATTGGCGGTCATCAATAAGCAAGCAGATAATGATCGCTCCGCATTGAATAATTTACAAGCAGCATTCAGTGAGTTGATGGCATGCATTGCAAAAACAGAAGCATCTTCAGAGCAGTCAATTAATGGGCTTGTTGTTGATGCCATTGAGGTTCTTATTGTGGCTGCAGCGAAAGGAAGTAGTCAGCTTTCTTTAGCCGCTAAATATTCTCTGCACGGCGGGTTGTCATGGCTTGATCAATGTTTTAATTCCGAATCTGTAAGCGAGATTGATTCTAAGCTTACTCATCAAGTGTTACGAGAGCTGTTATTTTGTATCGCTTTATATGATAGTGATTTTGATAAGGTGCAGGCGTTTAAGAAACGGTATCGATTATTAGATGCGCTAAATATTCATCATCCGTCCGAGGTTTTACGCTTAGGTACGCCAGATGCTGAAACAATGGAAATTGTTTTTGATAGTTTACTCAGTGATTTTGTCCTTTTGAAAAATGCGCTTGAGTGCAGTGCAGACTCAAATAATGGTGCGCTACTAAGTGATGATTCATCATCTGACGGCGTCACGTTTGAAAAGATGGCTTCTATGGCATCGACACTTCGTTATACATTACAGCTAGCCCAATACGATAGTCTTGCTGAACAACTTATTACAGTTGAAAAGTCGTTAACCTCTTTGCACAGTGACAAGCAGCTGATTGCTGACGACGAAAGAAAAAGTGAAGTTATAAAAAATATTGCTGAAGACTTATATAAGGTGGAGTCACGACTGCATCAGAACCATCTTGGTGTTGCGCGTAATGACAGTGAAATAAGTGTCATTAATGAGGTGATTCATTGTGTTTCAACTATGGCCGAGAATTTATCGGCAAGACAGTCTTCATTACATGATTTTTTTGATGATGCACAATTTTTAAATTATGAGCCCTTCGGTGATTTAACTGGCCAGCTTATTGAAGCTGAAGGTGCCATGAAAATTATTGGTGTTGATAATTTAGTGGAGTCGATGAGTGGCTGTGCAGCTTATTTGCAAGAAAATATAATTAATCTCAAAGATGATCAGGCAGTCAATCCATTAATACATGCGCTTAAACTAATGGAGTCTTACCTTGAAGCATTAAAATATAATCAGCATGAAAAACTGAGTGACGCATTATCGATAGTGGTTAATGGCCTAGCCGCGAATCCAGAAGCCATCGCAGTGCCTGAAGAAATACAAGTGCCAGAAGAAATGCCAGCACCTGAAGAACTATCTGTGCCTGAAGAACTACCTGTGCATGAAGAAAAGTCAGTGTTAGCTGTTAGTCAAGAAGCCCTTGAGGGTGATTTTGATATTGATATAGTTGAGATATTTATAGAAGAAGCTGAAGAGGTAATAACCTCGTTTAGGGAGAGCATAGCGCTTTGGTCGAATGACTTTAATAACAGCGAATGTATGGCGGATATTCGACGAGGTTTTCATACCTTAAAAGGCAGTGGTCGAATGGCTGGTGCAGAACATATTGGTGATGCTGCCTGGTCTATTGAGGCGCTTATTAATCGTATGACCGATGGCTCGGTGCCAATAGATGCTATACGAATGACAATGGTAGGCGAAGCTATTGAATATATGCCATATCTTATCGAGTCATTTAAACAGCGGGTAATCCCATTATCTTCACCCTTAACACTCTTTATTGAGCGAGCTAATAAGTTAGCAGCCCAAGCAGATTATGTAGACACTAGTCTAGAAATTAAAGACTCAGTTATTGAGGCGAGTATTCAAACAGACATAGAAGCTACTCCAGCAGACAAAGAGATTAGTGAACAAAGCAGCGAAGAGCGTATTAAAGAAGATATTAAGGAAGATGTTAAAAAAGGTATTGAAGAAGATGTTAAGGACGGTATTGAAGAAGGTGTTAAGGAAAGCATTGAAGGTAGCATTGAAGGTGGCTTAAATGAAAATACCAATGATGCAGATGAAAAATCGATTCAAGAAGAGTCTGTTAATCAAGAATCTGAGGAAGCTGATTCAGATAGCGTCTCTTCTGATGATATGACTCCTGCAACTTTCGATGATCAAAGAGATAAAAGAACTCGCAGTGGCGAAATCGCCAATGACATACTCGATGACAGCACCTTACAAACTATATTTGTTAGTGAATTAGAAATTCAGCTGAGCGTCGTGAATGGTTACTTAGAAAGTCACTCAATGGATAATGATATTTATCCTTCTGAGGCTGTAGAGCGTGCATTGCACACGATTGTTGGTGGTGCGCGTATTGCCAATAACCCATTAATTTCAGATTTATTTGCACCGGCAGAAATATTGCTTTGTCTAATTAAAAAGCGATGCGCTATAAGTGACTCTGAAAACAACCTGCTCACAAAGCTACATGATTGGACATTATCGCAAATTCATTTGGGCGAGTTTATTAAGCCGAACAGTGTTGATGAAAACTCGGCATCGCTTTTAATTGATGAGTTGAATCAGGCCGTGGCGGATGATCTTGATTCTTCAGATCAAGACGAAGCGATGCTGGTTGAAAATGATCTTATTTTCAAAGCGAGTTATTTTTTACAAGAGTGGCGAGCCACGGGTAGTCGTCCAGATACCTATGAATCGATGTTGTCAGTTTTAAAGCAAATTGAGCAAGCAGCAACAGACGGCGACCAATCGTTTATTCAGCAGCAATGTCATTGTTTAAATAACTTATACGAACATTTCTCAGGTGGCGGTTTACACTATCAGGCATATATTGTTTTATTGAACGGTCATCGTGATTTAGAAGATATGCTTGACCGTATAGCTGCCGGCCAACGGGTTGAGGTGTCTTTATCGAGTGGGCTAGAAAATTTATTGGCGAATGAAAAAAATCTACTCGTTCAGATTAAAGACAATGCTATTGAAGATACAATCTCTAATGAAGATGCTCAAGAAGACGATTTCAATCAAGAAATCGTATCGATATTTCTTGATGAATCCGAAGATTTAATTGAAACGTTAGAAGCCGATGTTCAGCAATGGCTAAATAATCGTAGCGACATTTCATACCTCAAAACACTTATGCGCCCTCTGCATACTATTAAAGGCGGGGCCCGCATGGCGGGTCTTGACCGTGTGGGTAATGTTAGCCATGAATTTGAAACGCTTTTGTTGTCAGTGAGTAACGGTGACAACAAAACCAATGGTCAATTCTTTAAACAGGTTAGCCAGTTTGTTAGTGATTTGACTGAGTCTGTAAGTGCTGTTCGGAGTAAGTTATTGATTGATGTTGCTGGCAGTAATACGCAACCAAGCAATGATAATAGTCAACCAGAAGAAAAACGCAGTGATGAAATGATTCGCGTGCCTTCTGTATTACTTGAAAAATTAGTAAACCTTGCCGGTGAAACAAGTATTTCTCGTTCATTAATAGAAGAGCAAGTGACTGATTTTGCACAGAGCACGGATGAGATCGATTCGACAATCCAGCGTTTAAAAGAACAATTGCGTCGCCTAGAAATTGAAATGGAAGCGCAGATTGAATTCCGTAAAGAGCAGGTAGAGAGTGAAGGCAACGAAGAGTTTGATCCTTTAGAGATGGATCGTTACTCACAGGTTCAGCAGTTATCTAAATCACTAGTAGAGTCGGCCTCCGATCTGAAAGATTTAAAAAGCACTTTGGTAGAAAAGACTCGAGACATAGAAACCTCTTTAGTTCAGCAAGCACGTATCAATACTCAACTCCAAGAAGGCTTGATGCAAACGCGTACTGTTCCATTGGCGAGACATATTGTGCCTCGTCTACGCCGTATTGTTCGCCAAGTGAGTGGTGAGCTCGACAAGCCAATTACATTTAAAGTTAATAATGCTGGCGGTGAGCTTGATCGATCAATGTTAGAGCGCATGGTGACACCCTTAGAGCACGTTCTACGTAATGCGATAGATCACGGCATTGAAACCAGTGAAGAGCGGACTAAATTAGGTAAGCCTGAACAAGGTGTGATAAGTCTAAATATTCGTCGAGAGGGTGGCGATGTAGTCCTCGAGTTAAGTGATGATGGGCGTGGCCTCGATGTTACAGCTATTCGTGAGAAGGCTTTAGCCAGAGGTTTAATCGAAAAAGACAGCGAGCTCTCAGATGAAGAGGTTATGCGGTTTATTTTTGCGGCCGGGTTTAGTACGGCAAAATCATTAACGCAATTATCTGGTCGCGGTGTCGGCATGGATGTCGTGCAAAGTGAGATCGCCGATTTAGGTGGCAGTGTTGAGCTCCATTCTAAGCATAATCAGGGAACATTGTTTACCTTCCGTGTGCCGTTCACAGTATCAATGAATCGTGCATTATTAGTGTCAGCGGGTGGCGAGCAACTAGCCGTACCGTTAGATTCTATCGAAGGTATTGTGAGGGTTAGCCCCTTTGAACTAGAGCAATACTATGGCGAAGATGCCACAGAGTTTCTCTATGCTGGTCAGCAGTATGATTTCAGTTATCTAGGTCATTTAATAAATGGTAGTTCGTATCATTCAAATCCCGAAATGGTTTCTGCATTACCAGTATTACTGGTGAGAGGCGGCGATAAATTCTACGCCTTACAGGTTGATCGCTTAATCGCAAGTCGTGAAATTGTTGTGAAGAGTTTAGGTGCTCAGTTCGCGAATTTAGAAGGCATAGCAGGCGCTACAGTATTGGGAGATGGCAGTGTAGTTATGATTGCCGATTTAGCTGCTTTGATACGATCAGAAAACAGTGTTGCTACACACAGCAATGTCGTGTCGTTAGAGAAGGCGAGAGATCATCTTGTTGCAATGGTTGTTGATGATTCGGTGACAGTACGTAAAGTGACGAGTCGATTGCTGGAGCGACGCGGCATGGATGTTGTCACTGCTAAAGATGGCTTGGATGCTATGTTGCAGCTAGAAGATGTGAAGCCAGATTTCATATTATTAGATATTGAAATGCCGCGCATGGATGGATTTGAGGTGGTTACTCGTATTCGTAATGATGTCGACCTTGCCCATATCCCTATTATTATGATTACCTCTAGAACCGGTGATAAACATAGAGAGCGTGCTTTAGGGCTAGGTGCCAATGCCTTTTTAGGAAAACCTTATCAAGAGGCAATACTTTTTGATGCCATTAGTAATGTCTTGCCAGCCAATGGGCTTGATGAACAATTTGGTACATAGAAAGAGTAAGGCTCAAATCCGTGTAATGATTAAAGCGAATAATGTGCATTGATAAAGGATAGAGAACAGACATGCAAGAATTAAACTATGAATTAAATTTATCGCCATTTACAGCGATGTATTTACCGCTACAAATGGATGGCTTATTGCTACCTGATGTAACGGTGGTTGAAATACTCAAGGTCAGTAAAATAACTCCGTTGTTGAAATCACCCGAGTGGCTTATCGGTAATATCAATTGGCGTGGAATAGAGCTGCCACTCATTTCATTTGAAGCGTTAAATGGGGCTGCTTCCGTTGATCCTAAAACGATATCGAGAATTGCTATTATTAATGGTACCGCTGACAACAGTCATTTACCTTACTATGCCGTCGTTATTAGCGACACGCCAAGCCTACATATTATTGCTGATGGTGATGTCGAAATATGTCAGAGTCGGCCGCGTGGTCGTGCAGAAGCGATGTCAGTAACGGTTAATGAGCTAGTAGCTGGTGTACCTAATATAGAATGGGTAGAGCAGCATTTGCTGGCATATATTCTTCATAGCTAAAATTTACTACTTAGCTTAAACCTGCTGCTTCACTAAAACCTGATGCCTAGCTAAAAAAAGGCCTAGCAACAACAATTAAACGGTTTAATCATAATAACTATTCAATACTCTAAGTGCGTTAAAACTGAAAGATCGGTTTAACGCATTATTAGTAACCACCTTGTTCTATCTCATATGCTATGGCATTCTTCCCTCATTCTATATTTCATAAAGTTGAATCAACAGATTGGTTTGCTAAGTGCTCTAGTGTGAACTTCCGTATCAATAGCGGGAATAAATAGTGGGAATAAATAGTAGGGATAAATAGTAGGGATAAATAGCTGAGCTGTGAAGGTTAGTGCCAATAAAAGAATGTAAGTACGATGGTAGTGCGACGACAGTAAGATGGTAGTAAGACGACAGTGCGATAAGAGTGAGAAAAGGGCACAGTGAATCCAACAAAGCCAATAATTAGAATGAGACATAAATGAAAATCCATCAAATTTATACAGCCAGTGAGTTACGCAATTTTACGTATATTATTGAGCTTAATGATGGCGGCGCTATTGCTATCGATCCATGGGATAAAGACGTCGTTAATAACTTACTCAATAAGAATGAACTCAAACTTACCGCTATCATTAACACTCATGAACATTGGGATCATATACAGGGTAATCCAGATTTAGTTGCTGAGCATGGCTGTGAAGTTTGGGCACACAGTAATGGTGAGGGGAAAATTCCTGGATTGAGTCGAATGCTGAGTGCTAATGAATTAATTGCACTTGATGAAGGGGTTCAGCTTAAAGTGCTGGATACGCCAGGGCATACATTTGCTCACCTGTGCTTTTTAGTCTTAGAAAGTTCAGTACCGGTGGCTGTCTTCACGGGAGATACATTGTTTAATGCAGGTGTGGGCCACTGTCGTAGCGGAGATGGAGATGCTTTATACAATACCATTGTTAATCACTTTCATAGCCTTGATGATCAAGTGACTGTGTATCCAGGGCATGATTACTTAGAAAATAATTTACGCTTTACTTTGAGTATTGAGCCAACAAACATTGATGCTGTCGCTTGGTTAGAGCGGGCGATGTCAGCCGACCCGATGGTCTCTCCCATTACTACCTGTATTGGTGACGAGAAAACATTCAATACTTTTTTTAGATTGGATAATGCGCTTATTAAATCAAGTATTGACTGTGTTGATGGTTCACCAAAAGATGTCTTTTTGGCTTTGCGAAAGCGTCGCGATACTTGGTAACTGATTATTGCTGAAATATTTAATTACTAATCAATCACCATTAAAAACAAATAATAATTAATTTAAACTAAATTTGATGGGCAATAGAAACTCAAATTCGTCACCTTCTAGCTCTGGCGGCACGCTAGGGAAGTGAGCTTTAGTCACGGCTCTATTAGCGGCCTTGTTTAGCAGCTTAAACTTAGATTTTTCTTGAAGGTCTATTGACTGTACTTTACCACTACGATCAACAATCACTTTTAAAACCACCTTACCTTGCTGGTTTTTATCAATTGCCGATGAAGGATAAACAATTTTCTTATAGGTTGAAGTTAAAATAGTGGATCGATAAAATCTTAACAGCTGTTTCTTCTCTTGGTTAATATCGGCTAATGCTTTATTGGCTAAATCATTATCTTTTGTATTAGACGCAAGTACTAATGCAGAGTTGTCGCTGGTTTTTTTAGATTCTAAGCTATTAATTTTCATAGCCTTTTTAAGGCTAGTGGCTTCTACAGTGTTCTCATCAAAATCTAATGGTGTATGTTCAGCGGCAATAGTTGTTGCCATATCGGCCGATTCAATTAATTCTGTCGTGTCAATATATTGAGGTTGAGTCGCAATGATAATAGGCTCAGCTTTTTTGGCGATAGTCTTTGTTGCTGTCGCCTTTTTCTTAATAGGCTCTAGTAGTTTTTTAGCAGGTATTTTTTTAGTTACAGCTTTTGTTTTTGGTTTCTCTTTTCTGTTCCATTCTTTTAAATCATTGATGCGCGTATTACTTGCCGTTAAGCTTTCATAGCTGGCCATCATAGAAGAATCAACGGTAGCTGCTTGTCCAAGTATTGATGCTTTAAAAACAGAAGACGGCGGACGAGCGCCCAGCCAGGTATTAAGGAATAGGCCAAAAAAATCATGGCTTTTTGTTTCCATAAGGGTAATGCCATTAATGCTAATAGCGGTTCCTTTATCAATATCTTTATTGATAACAATGCGATCACCACGAATAAGATAATCTTTGATTAACGTATTAAAGGTAGCAATGTCTTTGGAATGATGTTCTTGATCATCTGTAGAGTTGTTAATCGCAATCGCTTGGCCAAGGTGTTGGGTGAAGCGGCGTTTTGACCATTCGTCAACAAGTATGGTGATTTCCATACGTTGATTCTCTTGCCATAGCAGTGTTTGTGGATCATCAGATCGTGACTCGCTAAACAGTGCGGCATAGTAATAATCTTGTTGTAGGCTTGTGTGAATCGCAGTGCCATTAAGTATTAGCTGATCTGATGCGCGCACTGAAGTAGTGATCAATGTGCAGCTAAAAATAAGAGTGAAAAAAAACAGTTTTCTAAACGACATCCGTTTACCTCTGACGACCAGTTAACATAAAAAATGTGACATCCATTGTCGACATAAAGTATTGGATATACGCTAAGTATGTCCTCGTATGAGATTAGACGGGAGGGATGTTTCTTGCCAGTGATGGCGAGACTAGGGAAGTAAAGATGACAGGTTTTGTGATGCGGGTAACACAATTAATTTATTATGAGAAATGGCAAGTAACTAATGGGGGGGATAACGGAGCGCTAGCTGAGAAAAAAGAAGCGCAATTGTAAAAAATACGGAGTGTTTAAATTAATACTTAGATTGGGAACTGCAATTAGTCACTTCAATAAAGACGATTAAAAATCGCCCCACTTTTCTTGCAGTAAAGACAGCGCGACAATGGGTGCTGTTTCTGTTCGTAAAATACGAGGGCCGAATCCAGTGGCTAAAAAGGACGCATTTTCTGCCAGCGCTAACTCGTCTTCATCTAAGCCACCTTCTGGACCAATCAAGATGCTCACATTGTCAGGCTTCTTAATAACCTCGGCAGCGAGCGTGGTGAGTTTAGTGCCTTGTGCGCGCAAGACTAATTTAAAATCAGCTTTCTCTTCTGTTAACCAAGATGCAATAGGCTTAGGCGATAACAGTTCGGGTAATACCGTCCGTCCCGATTGTTCACAAGCACCAATAACAACACCAAGCCAATGATCCATTCTTTTGGCCATACGCTCTGGGTTGAGCTTAACGTCAACGCGCTTAGTTATTAGCGGCTGTATACGAGTAACGCCTAACTCTGTCGCTTTTTGCATTACCCAATCCATGCGTTCACCCTTTGATATAGCAATGGCTAAGGTGAGGTGCAATGGCGATTCACTTACAGAGTCTTCAGCAGCCATTTTTTCATGAATAACAACATTCACAGATTTACGTGAAACATCACTAATTGTCGCTCGATAATCAGCACCATGACCATCAAACAAAATTAATGTTTGATCAGCCTTAACACGTAACACATGCAGTAAATAATGACTGTTTCTCTGGTCGAGCACCATCGATTGGCCAGTGCTCAGCGATTGTTCGCAATAAATCCGTGATCGTCTCATGATTAACTCGCTGCTTACTAACTTGTTAACTTTAGATATAAGCTATATTAAAGTCATATTAAAGTTATATTTGAGATATGTTTAAGTTATGACAAATAGATTGAGTTGGCTCAATTTGGTTCATCGTATAAAAATGTAAGCCCGGCGCGCCATAAGATAATAGCTTTTCACATAAGGTGCTCATAAAGTCGGTACAAAAGGCTTTTAAATCTTCTGGCGAATCTTTAAGCGACTCTACACGATAAGTAAGCCAGCGCGGAATTTCTGCACCACAGCTTTGCGAAAAACGTTTTAGGTTGTCGAAATTAGTTATCGGCATAATGCCTGGGTAAATAGGTTGGTCAATGCCTGCCTTCTGACAGCGTTCAATAAAAAAGGCATAGGCATCAGGATTAAAGAAATATTGTGTAATAGCGCTATCTGCACCGGCATCGAACTTCTGCTTTAAAAAATGAATGTCAGTGTCATAGGATGCAGCTTCAGGATGTATTTCTGGGTAAGCTGCAACAGCTAGATGAAAGTGATTGCCGGTATGCTCACGTATAAAACTAACCAATTCATTAGCATGTACAAGGCGAGAGCCAGCACCAAAGCCTGAAGGGAGATCACCACGAAGTGCAACAATGCGTGATACACCACAGGCTTTATACTCATTCAGCAAATTTAAAATAGCTTCTTTTTCATCACCACCAAATGAAAGATGGGGTGCCGTATTGAATCCGGCATCAATACCCTCTAAGACAACTTTTTTAGTGTTATCTCTAGTTGAGCCGCCAGCACCATAGGTGACAGAAAAATATTCAGGATTCATTTGGCCGAGTACGCGACGAGTTTCTTGCAGCTTGTTCATGCCGACTTCTGTCTTAGGTGGAAAAAACTCAAAGCTTACTGGGGTTGGGTTGGAGCTTGTCATGATGAATCCTGATCAATGTTATTTAAATATGAAAGTGATTATGAAAGTGATTATTAAAATTAGGTAGTTATTAATAAAATTCAGTAGAGATTAATAAAACGTATTCAGTAAAAAATGCTGACTTATTGGTTTCATCATTATGTAACACAATAAGCCAGCGGTAGAAATTAGTACTTATAAGATTCAACTTTATAAGGACCATCAACCGATACATTAATATAACTAGCTTGCTCAGCAGTAAGTTTAGTCATTACGCCGCCGAAGCCGCCAACCATATGCGCTGCAACTTCTTCATCTAGTTTTTTAGGTAACACTTCTACTGTAATCTTACGTGTTTCTTGGTCAGCAGATTTTTCACTGAACATAAGAATTTGTGCAAGTACTTGGTTAGCAAAAGAACCATCCATAATGCGTGAAGGATGACCCGTAGCATTACCCAAGTTCACAAGACGGCCTTCAGATAATAAGATCAAATGATCATTGCTGGCTTTGTTACGGTAAACTTTATGGACTTGAGGTTTAATTTCTTCCCATTCCCAATTTTCACGCATGTAAGCAGTATCAATTTCATTATCGAAATGACCGATATTACAAACAACAGCATTGCTTTTTAGTGCTTGTAAAATCGCAGAGTCACATACATTAAAGTTACCTGTCGTCGTTACTACTAAATCAGTATTTTGTAATAGTAGCGTATTAGTATCTTCAACTTTGCCCGTGTTGATGCCGTCGTTATAAGCCGACACAACTTCAAAGCCATCCATGCAAGCTTGCATCGCACAAATAGGATCAACTTCAGTAACTTTAACAATCATGCCTTCTTGACGTAGAGACTGAGCAGAGCCTTTACCCACATCGCCATAACCAATAACTAAGGCTTTTTTTCCTGCCATTAAATGGTCAGTTGCACGTTTAATGGCATCATTAAGCGAATGACGACAGCCATATTTATTATCATTTTTTGATTTAGTCACTGCATCATTAACATTGATGGCAGGAATTTTTAAAGTGCCGTTTTCTAACATTTCTTGTAAACGATGAACGCCCGTCGTTGTTTCTTCTGTTACACCGTGAATGCTATCAAGCATGGCTGGGTATTTTTCATGTAACAATAATGTTAAATCACCACCATCATCTAATATCATATTGGCATCCCAAGGGCTGCCATCTTTTAAGATGGTTTGCTCTAAGCACCATTCATACTCTTCTTCAGTTTCGCCTTTCCAAGCGAAAACAGGAACGCCAGCAGTTGCTACTGCAGCGGCAGCATGATCTTGTGTAGAGAAAATGTTGCATGATGACCAGCGAACTTCAGCACCAAGAGCAACCAATGTTTCAATTAATACGCCTGTCTGTATAGTCATATGAATACAGCCAAGAATTTTTGCACCAGCTAATGGCTGCTCGCCAGAAAACTTAGTACGAAGTGCCATTAAGGCTGGCATTTCAGTTTCTGCAATTTCGAGTTCTTTGCGGCCCCATTCTGCGAGAGCAATATCCGCTACTTTATAATCTGTGCTCATGTTGTAATTCCTAATAAAATAATTGAAAAATAGTTTAAAAAATTTATATGAGTTAAAAAATTAACGCGAACGTTTAAGTTATCGCTAGCGCAGCTTTTAATGCATCGACTTTATCAGTGCGTTCCCAGGTAAATGCGGTAAACGTACTTGATTTTTCTTGGCCATCTTCTGTCCAGCAATAAGTATGCTCAAACGGCTCACGTCCAAAGTGTCCATAAGCAGCCGTCAATTGATACATAGGATGCTGTAATTCTAAAACGTTAGTAATAGCATAAGGGCGTAGATCAAATGTTTGACGAATGGCTTCGATTAGTTTCACGTCATCGACTTTACCCGTACCAAATGTATTAACAGAAATAGAAGTAGGTTCTGCAACACCAATGGCATAAGACACTTGTAATTCACAGCGATCTGCTAAGCCAGCGGCAACAACGTTTTTAGCGACATAACGACCAGCATAAGCGGCAGAGCGATCAACCTTTGAAGGGTCTTTGCCAGAGAAAGCACCACCACCATGACGAGCCATACCGCCATAAGTATCAACAATAATTTTACGACCTGTTAATCCGCAGTCACCTACTGGGCCGCCAATAACAAATTTACCGGTTGGATTAATATGGTATTCAGTGCCTTCGTGTAACCACTCTTCTGGCAGCACAGGCAGAATAATATTTTCAATAACGGCGTTACGTAAATCTTCTAATGAAATATCATCATCATGTTGTGTTGATAAAACGACTGCATCAATTGCCACTGGCTTACCGTTTTCATAGCGTAAAGTGACTTGGCTTTTTGCATCGGGACGAAGCCAAGGCAGTACACCGTCTTTACGTAATTGTGCTTGTCGCTCAACCAAGCGATGCGAGTAGTAAATAGGCGCAGGCATTAAAGACTCTGTCTCATTCGTGGCATAGCCGAACATTAAACCTTGATCGCCGGCACCTTGATCTTCGGGTTTAGAACGATCAACACCTTGATTAATTTCTACCGATTGTTTGCCGATAGCGTTGAGGACAGCACAGCTTGCGCCGTCAAAGCCAACATCAGAACAGTCATAGCCGGTACCGGTTATGACATCGCGAATAATTTCTTCAAGATCAACATAGCAAGATGTTGTGACCTCACCCGCCACAATAGCCATACCGGTTTTAACTAAGGTTTCAACGGCAACGCGTGCATCGCGATCACGAGCAATAATGGCATCAAGAACGGCATCAGATATTTGGTCAGCCAGTTTATCGGGATGCCCTTCTGAAACGGATTCAGAAGTAAAAATATTGTATTCACTCATTAGGTGTTCCTTTAATATTTTGCAAATAGGTATCGGTATAAGCCGAAGTTATATCGTGTTTATAAGTGCTAGGTAGCTTCTACTGGCTGCCCTTTTTTTATATAGCTGAGAATTTGTATGCGAAAGCCGTTTTTTAACGCCGTATAACTGCTAGGGCCTTTTACCAAGCCGCTGTTACTGGTCCAGTTATCGAGAAGCGCTTCACTAAAGCCTAGCCACACATCTCCGGCGGCATCGCGAACCCAATCTTGATCGTGTTGGCATAATTCTGAAATAACAAACACGCCATTTGGGGCCAACAACTGCGCTACATCATTAATAATATTTTGTGGTTTGGCATTGTGATGCAGCACCATATTAGCCACTACACAATCGGCTTTACGTGCGCCCGACTGTGTCGATGGCGAAAGCTTGGCTATCTCGCTATCGAGTTGAATAAAGGTAGAGGTATCCCCAAGAATAAAGCCGACTTTACTCAGCCCTTGTTGTTCTGCTGTTTTACGGCATTGCTGGAGCATGGGCTCGGCATTATCGAGCGCAATAACATGATTAAATCGACTGGATAGGTTGGCTAAATAAGAGCCATCACCCGGGCCAATCTCTATGGCTTGTTTAGTCTCGCGACGAGGGAAGGGTTCAGCAATAAGCGTGTCGAGAATTTCATCGACGGTATCGCGATAATCAGCTATATCGACTATCAGATCTTGCTGCGCTTTGAAGCGCTCACTGTTCTCAGAGAAAAACCGCAGCGACAACTCGCTACGTGTTTTTTGCGCTCGATCAATCGCTTCTTGTAAGGCGCTGGATAGAATCTCTGCATCAATAGAGGCAAACAGCTGGCTAATGAATCGGCTGTTATCGCCAGAGCCAGGAAGCGCTCTGCGGTAGAAAATGGCATTGCCTTCGCGGCGGGTAGTTACCAAGTCGGCATTAGAGAGAACTTTAAGATGATGGCTCATAGCCGATTGCTTAATAGAAAACAGATTACAAAGTTCTAAAACGCCGAAAGAATCATGCTGCAATACTTGGAGTATCTCTAAGCGAAGCTGGTCTGCACTGGCTTTTAGCAGGCGCTCAAGCGCTGCTAGGCCAGTAATGCTCTGTACATTACTGGTTGCTCCGCTAGAAGCAGTATCAGAGATACCCTGTGTTTGAGACGTTGCTTTTGCCATGAACCCATGCCGGTTTATAACGATAATAGGGCAATATCAATAATTATTGATATTGCAGAGACGGGCATTTTAAGATGAAATCAAATATATATCAATTATTCTTGATATTGAAAAATGACAGAGGGCGAAAGTGACAGATATCTATATCAATATATATTGGTATAGATTAAAGTCTGGCTTTAAGTAATTGATTTGTAGTCATTATTTTCATTGATATTACGAAAATCTTCAAGCTTCAATCCATAGGTGCCATCAGGATGAAGTGCTCGAATCATATAAGGTCGGCCATTATCGGCTTGTTTTTCGCTATTAGTGTCAACAATCCTAGCTTCTCAGGCGACTTTATCAGCATCACGCGTCACTAAAACCAGAGGTCTTAAGCCATTATTAATATCGGTAGGTAGCACAATGCCTGCTTCGCCACTATTGAGTTCAGCGATACTACCAATAGGGTAAACACCAATGGATTCAATGAATTTATTAATGAGCTGGGCATCGAAATGGCTGTCTTTTGCATCCAGTAGCAGTTTAAGTGCCTCAGCTGCTGGTTTAGCTTCGCAATACACTCGGCCACTGGTCATTGCATCATAGGCGTCGGCAATAGCGACAATTCTGACTAAGTAGGGGATTTGCCTGGCATCGAGTCCAACAGGGTAGCCAGAGCCATCCATTCGTTCATGATGTGATAAAGCAATATCGACAGCAGCGGCAGGAATATTGGGCTGTCCAATTAATAGTTTTTTGCCATGAATGGTATGCATCTTCATCACTTCGAATTCTTTCTCATCGAGACTACCCTCTCGATTGAGTATTTCGCTCGGAATTTTCGTTTTACCGACATCGTGAAGCATCGCGCAAATACCAAGATCTTCGAGGTCACTTTGAATCAGACCTTCAGCGCGGCCTAAGGCAATACTCAAAATCGCCACATTCAAACTGTGTTCGGAGGTGTACTCATCTTTGTTTTTGATCATGCTTAACCAGAGCATAGAGTGTGGATTAACGATGATATTGTTAACGCAATCTTCAACGCTTTGGCGTACTTGATCGATATGAAATAAACCGCCAGATCGAACGGCGTTGAACATATTATCAATAACTGTTTTTGCTTTGCCGTGAATTGCAATGGCAGCATCTAGGTTTTCATTAAAGGCTTGGCTGCTGCTGTAGGTTTGGGTTTGTGATGGTTTAGCGCCGTGGTTTTTGTCGGAGCTTGCGCTACCACGGGTAATATCTATATAAACGAACTGACAGAGTGATTGAATATCTGTGAGTTGTGTTTGTTTGCGAATGGTAAAGCCGTGAATAAGAAAAGGGCTGTTAATCCAGGGGCGATCGAGTTCAGAAACGTACATGCCGATTTTTAATTCGCTGGCGCGGATGCGTGTTTTTTCAACTCCGGCAGTGGCTGCTTCGGCTAGTTTGTGCAGCATGTAATGTCCTGATGGATTAGCGGGGTATGAATGTTTTGTATGATACTAGCATAGTATAAAAGAGTGCTAGGTGAGAATGGCTGATGGGTTTAATGGTTGTTTGGGAGTGAATTTTACAATTGGTGAAGTCGATGCTTTTTATTATGTAAGTTGGATTTTTTGTTTGAGATTTAAGGTCAAGGTCGTCGGGGGATGGTCCGATAGCCGGAAGCCTACTGATTCCTGTGTACGTATTTAATAGCAATTTTATATTCTGGTTTTTTAGTTTATTTGTTTAAGTTTTCAATCAAGGTCGTCGGGGGTGGCCCGACAGCCAGTCACTTTTGATTCGCTTCGCTCACCCTACGGGACGCCCTTCAGGCGCGCAGCAAACTACGCTGTGTCTACAGCAACAAAAAGTAACCAAAAAATGCCGCAACCTTACGACGAAGCTTGAGCACGACGGGTGCATCTCTTAGTGTTTTCTGTCCAGCAGTTCCAGAGGGTTTATCGCCAAGCGGTATAGGGGGTACTTTTTTTGTGCTGCACTTGCATCAAACTTTACGTCTAATTTTCCCTTTGAGCGAAATAGTAGCTCTACTCTTTTTCTCTTTTTTTTCCTTTTGAGCGGCATGCGGAGCTCAACAGTAAAATCCGGCCGTTAGGCATGGTTTTTACTTGTTCTAAAATAAAAAGAAGTCTACTGAACTTGTTCGTTGTAGCCTCCTTGTGTTTTGAAAAGTCTGCGGCAACACAGTGATGTTGGCTGGAGGCGAGCTCAGATATTGACGAACAACTAAGTCGAGTGAAAAGAGTTTACGTAGGATCTGATCCGATGTGCTGGATAAAACCACCCCAAAGCGAATAGGTTATATCGGGGTCAATCTTCGTCAGATTGTGTGCTTTCTTTTGGTTACTTTTCTTTGCACAAACAAAGAAAAGTGACTGGCGTGTCGGGGCCACCCCCGACCACCTTGAAT